>Ga0114925_10000437_pt1 | contig 18329 bp, 13 predicted proteins | sample SumtaG_2_FD_87287 | JGI IMG/M metagenome (GOLD analysis project Ga0114925, IMG submission 87287) | Deep subsurface microbial communities from Indian Ocean to uncover new lineages of life (NeLLi) - Sumatra_00607 metaG | ecosystem: Environmental > Aquatic > Marine > Oceanic > Sediment | place... | reverse complement strand
CATGCGTATAAAAAAGATCACTTCTTATTGTAGGAATCAATTTTTTACTGGCGACCCGTTTATCGAGGGTGATGCATTCGATTAGATCATTATTATGGAATAAGGCACATTGAACTGATTGATAGGTGCTTTGAATAGCAAGAGATGTAGTAAACATGTTTTTTAGTTTTTATTTCGACATTTTTGCTGTTGATAAAAGATACTAAACGTATCGAATTCAATGATCTTATCTTTTTTTAAAATAATTCTTCCGCAATTTAAGCATTTCCAGCCTTCAAAATTGAGAAAGTGATCAAAAAAAGATTGCAATACCATCAATCCATCGCACTTTTTACACTTCATTAACACTGCCTCCTTTTTTTCACATGCTGTAGCTTCCCTACATTCTTAAAACATGTATTGGCAGTGCTGTTTGAATAGTAAGGTCACTCTTGCTTCACTATCCACACTCCTATGTGTATAAGATCAACGTAATTCATTTGTGACTTGTTTGTCAATAATCTCAAAAGGCCTTTTGTATCGAGGTATTGGGAAATAAAACGTAATAACTGCTATTTTATGGCATTTTTTCTTTTTATTTTTACACAAAGAAAAAATTAATAACACATTTTTTAGTTGAACCATTCTTAAAGACCCTTCGACAAGCTCAGGGCGAATGGGTTTTGTTAATTTAATTGTTATAGAAAAAGCTTTCACGTGGTTGGTGTTGGTAATAATGTAGGCTTTCACAGCCGCGCTGCGAAAATTTTATTTTATCCCGTTCGCCCTGAGCTTGTCGAAGGGTCTTTACGAACGGAACGTAAAAATTAAGAAAATAGATTATTCATTCCGCAGAAGTCCTACTTGCTGATAGATATTCAAGATATACTTGTAAAATAGAAGCTGCAGCCAACGAATGTGATCGTAATTTTGCCTCCTTAGTTTTTGCTTTTTTGACCGCAGCGGCTCGTTTACTGCTCAAGCGTTCATCCCAGAGAACCCACTTCACTTTAGGAAACAGTTTTTCAAGTTCTTCTTTTTGCGCAACAACTTTTTTTGTTTGTTCGCTTTCTGTTCCTTTCATTGTTTTAGGGTAACCAACAACAATAGTTTCAATTGGTTCTTCGGACAATGCTTTTTTTAAAAATGCTTCTAATTCTTTTGTTGCAACAGTTTCATATGGGCGGGCAGTGATGCCAAGTCCGTCAGAAATTGCTGATCCGGTCCACCGATCGCCTAAGTCGAGGGCAAGTATTTTCATAGAGATCCTTAATTATATTTATTTTCAGCTATTAAAATGTTGGTCCTTTAGTATACTAAAAACTAATGTATTTAAACTTATTTTTACTTTTATCAGTATAGAGGATAATTATGAATTGGATAAAACAAATAGGAGAGTTTTTATTAAGTTGGCCGCTGAACCTATACGTTATTGGTATCAGTGTTATTTGTACTCTTGTTTTTGGTTTTGTTCAATTCCGTTATTTTGGGCAAGCTTGGAAATCTCTTTTTTCTCCTGCGAAGCCATCAGGTGCAAAAAAAGCAAAAGCGGACATGACGCCGCTCCAGGCTTTTATTAATACGCTGAATACAAATTTAGGTAACGGAAGTGTTGCGGGCATGGCAACAGCAATTTATTCCGGTGGTCCTGGCTCGGCAATTTGGGTGGTTATTATTGGTGTGCTTTTAATGGCGGTTCGATTTGCTGAAGTTTATTTAAGTGTTTACTATAGCGAAAAATCTACGACAAAAAAAAGCGAACTGGGCGGTCCCATGCTTTACTTGCGTGAAGTCATTGGCGGTCGTTATTTGTCTGTAGCTTATGCTTTTTTCTGTGTGTTGTTTGGTTTATTGATGGGTACCGCGCTGCAAACTAATTCCATCAGAATCAGTGTTCAGACTACATGGGGTATTGCTCCTATAATAACTGCCGTTATTTTGACGTTGTTTATGATTTACGTTGTATGCGGAGGAGCAAAACGTGTCGTTGCACTTTCTGATAAAATAGTTCCGGTAAAAGTAGTTGTATTCTTTGCTTCAACATTTATTGTTCTTGCATACAATTACCAATCGCTTTTACCCTCACTAAAATTAATGTTCTCAAGCGCATTTTCTCCGCTTGTGCTAGCTGGTGGCTTAATTGGTTTTACAGTGCAACAAGCAATGCGCTACGGTATCCAGCGTTCCATTTTTGCAACTGAGTCAGGACTTGGTACTGCGGCAATTTTATATTCTTCAACGGGTAGCAAAGAACCGGTTCGGGCTGGTCTTGTTTCAATGTTAAGTACATTCATCAGTACTATCGTTTGTTTTTTAATTGCATGGTGTATTGTTGCGAGCGGTGTGTGGAATAGTGGTCTAACAAGTACCGCATTAACTATTGCATCATATAACACGGCATTTGGTTGGCTTGCTGGTTGGGTTGTCAGCTTTTTATCAATATCCTTTGGTGTTGGGGTGTTGGTTACGTTTGTTTATGTTACGCGCCAAGCATGGCTCAGTCTTACCGGTGGTCGCTATGAAAATGTGTTTTATGCAATTGTGTGTGCGGTTGCGTTTGCAGGCGCACTGCTCGATGCTACAACGATTTTTAGTATTGGCGACTATATTTTAGCCGGTATGTTATTGATCAACTTATTTGGGATTGTGTACTTAATTCCAGTGATTAAAAAGGGATTGGCATCATTTAGAGCTGGTAAAAATAAAAAAATAAAAAAAAAGAGCAAATAAGTAGTTTTGATAAAAAAAAAGAGCGGCATTCAGATGCTTGTCCTACCTTAGCTATTTTGTCTGGCAAAGTGCTACCGACAAGAGAATAGTGGGGGTGTGAGGGGCTGCTTTTTCATTGTTACATAGACCTTTTTATGCTTTACAAAATCCTTATCTGCAAGTAATCTAAAATATATTCTGTTCTTATATCATTATTTTTTACACTCTCGAAAAGGTCTTTCAATGGTGAACTTTTTCTATATTTTTGCAGGCGTTGGTCTTTTAGGACTTGCAGTTGTTTTGTTTTTGATTACACGGGTTCGGGCACTTGCTGTTGATAATGACAAAGCAGCGCGTATAGCACGTGCAATTCGTTCTGGAGCATTCACTTTTTTACGTGAAGAATACAAAATTATTGCTCTTGTTGCATTGCTTGTTGGCGGAATTATTTGGTGGTTTGTTGGTCATATACCAGCACTTGTTTTTGCTTCAGGTGCACTACTTTCAATGATTACTGGATTTATTGGGATGTTTGCAGCAACTGATGCAAACGTTCGTACGGCTATTACAGCCAAAGAGGGTGGCGAGCATGAAGCGTTCCTTGTTGCCTTTTTCGGTGGCGGTGTTATGGGTTTTGCCGTAGCAAGTTTTGGTTTGCTTGGATTAGCTTCCGTTTTTTATTTTTTCTCAGGGAAACCTAATTTTGTTTTATTGTTAACATGCTTTAGTTTAGGTGCAAGTTTAGTTGCATTTTTTGCGCGTGTCGGTGGTGGTATTTTTACCAAGTCTGCTGATGTTGGTGCTGACTTAGTGGGTAAAATTGAAGCAGGAATTCCTGAAGATGATCCACGTAACCCTGCAGTTATTGCAGACAACGTTGGTGATTGTGTCGGTGACACGGCTGGTATGGGTGCTGATATTTATGAATCATACGTTGGCGCAATGGTCGCATCGATTATTTTAGCCATTGGTACGTATGGAAATGATGCTTCGTATACAACATTACCACTTGTTTTAGCAGCTATTGGATTACTCAGTTCGTTTATTGGACTGGTTTCGAATTTTATTTTTAAAGCAGAGCCTGCAGCGATGTTACGTAACGCAACGTATATTGCAATTGTATTGTTTCTTGCAGCAACGTTTGGATACATTTCATGGGCGAATCTTCCGTTAGGTTTGTTTATTTCAGTAGTTCTTGGATGTGTTTCAGGCATTGTTATTGGCTTGATTACTGAATATTACACCGGAGGTACGCCAGTTGTACGAACCGCGGAAAGTTCTCGTACCGGTGCGGCAACCAATTTAATTTATGGATTATCTGTTGGAATGGAATCAACCGTAGCGCCAGTTATTATTTTAGCTTTAGTTATTTTAGCAGCCTTTCTTTTTGGCGGTGGTTTATTTGGTGTTTCCCTTGCTGCAGTTTCAATGTTAGCAACCGTTGGTATCACTATGACGGTTGACGCATACGGCCCAATTGCCGACAATGCGGGCGGTATTGCGCAAATGTCTGGCTTTGGAGAATCAGTCCGTAAGATTACTGATAAACTTGATGCGCTTGGCAATACAACAGCTGCAATGGGCAAAGGTTTTGCTATTGGTTCTGCGTTGTTGACTGCGTTGGCTATGTTCTCTGCGTATGCTGAACAAGCAGGCCTTGATATATTAAATCTTTTAAATCCATTTGTTATGGTAGGTATGTTTATTGGTGGAACTGTCCCATTTATTATTTCTGCATTGACCATGCGTTCAGTTGGTGACGCTGCACTTAAAATGGTAATGGAAGTTCGCCGACAGTTCAAAAGTATTCCTGGTATTATGGAAGGCACTGGAGAGCCTGATTACGAACGATGTATTATGATTAGTACACAAGCGGCGCTTAAGGAAATGATTTTGCCTGGAATTATAACTGTTTCTGCCCCCGTGATTATTCGTTTTACTTTAGGTAAAGCCGCACTCGGTGGATTTTTAGTTGGTGCCACTGTAGTTGGTGTCTTACTTGCTTTGATGATGGCAAATTGTGGTGGAACCTACGACAATGCAAAAAAATATATTGAAGCCGGAAACTTTGGTGGTAAAGGATCAGATGCTCACAAAGCGGCGGTCATTGGAGATACCGTTGGTGATCCGTTTAAAGATACCTCAGGACCAGCGTTAAATATTCTAATTAAGCTGATGTCTGTTATTTCATTATTATTTGTTCTTATATAGAAATTACCAAAAACACTTTTAATTCATCTATTGGTTCCGATTGTTGAAAAATAATCGGAACCAATTTTTGTACAGCTATTGTAATAGGTTTTTTTTAAATAATATTGAACCTCAATTAGAAATTTCTTGTGATATTCCCTCTGGTCTTGCTACAATAAAAAAGTATAAGAGGAGAAAAATTATAAGAAAACGAGTTGAGGAGGCAGTCATGTTCGGGTTTGGTAATCAGTTAAAAAGGCGGATCCTTACTATTATCAGGCTTGTATGTACGCTGCTCATCACAGTTTTTTTACCTCGCATATTTATTCATACAGCAAAAAAATACAAACTTAATTTACGATAAAAAAATTCTTACATCATCGATTTTCATATTAATTCCACAAAAAACAATTTTATAACTGACCAAGCTTTTTTGTTGGCCAAGGCAGTAAAATTGAAAAAGGATAAAAGCATAATATAGTTCAAATCCGTTCGCCCTGAGCTTGTCGAAGGGTTCTTGCCGGACACCCTCAATAAAGCAGCATTCCTATTCATTTTTTGTCTTGCGCAAAATTTTATCCAATGTTATTATGCGGCAACTCATTAATTTTTTTATACAGGAGAATACCATGCGTATTTCTACAGCGTTATTATTTTTCACATTGAGTTTAGCATCTTTTTCAGGTGCGTATGCTAAAGGAGAAATTCAAAAAAGAACTCAACCAACCATGGACAAGGATGCTAAAGTTTTTGTTGCAGGGCATCGGGGGTTGGTTGGTTCGGCCCTGATGCGCGAGCTTGAGCGGCAAGGTTATACCAATATTGTGACGCGGACTCATGCACAGGTAGATTTATGTGATCCGGTTGCAGTGGATAATTTTTTTAGTTCACAAGTTAGATCAATGTCCGGATCAATTGAATATATTTTTCTAGCTGCAGCCAAAGTTGGTGGCATTTGGGGAAATTATAAAAATCCAGTTCCCTTTATTCGTGACAATATTTTAATTGAAATGAATGTGATAGATGCTGCACATCGTTATGATGTTACAAAATTAATCTTTTTAGGCTCTTCATGCATTTATCCTAAATTTTGCCAACAACCAATCAAAGAAGAATATCTTTTGACTGGCGAATTAGAACCATCTAATGAGCACTATGCGATTGCAAAAATTGCTGGTATAAAAGCATGCCAAGCATACAACAGACAATACGGAACTAACTTTATTGCTTGCATGCCGACTAACTTGTACGGTCCGTGTGATAATTTTGATTTAGAAACCTCACACGTGTTGCCGGCATTACTTTCTAAATTTTACACGGCAAAAAAAGAAGGCAGAGACTCAGTTGTTGTCTGGGGAACCGGAACTCCATATCGTGAATTTTTATACATAGACGATCTTGCAAGTGCAGTTGTTCATCTGATGAACTATTATGATGGCAACGAAATAGTAAACGTTGGGACAGGCAAAGATATTACCATTGGTGACGTTGCTCGAGTTATTAAAGAAGTTGTTGGTTTTGAGGGTAACATTGTTTTTGATACAAAAAAATCTGACGGAGCACCGCGTAAACTTCTTGATGTGAGTAGATTAAGAAATCTTGGTTGGCAAGCATCAACTGCATTGCGTGATGGTATTCAAAAAACACTTGATTGGTGCATCAAAGAAGGTATTTTTCAATAGGATGTACAGTACTTAATTAAAGGAGCAGTGCAATGAAGCGTATACTGTCTATTTTATTGATCAGCATAATTTGTGTGGCTCATGCTCATGACGAGCCACACAAATCACAGGAAAAGCGAAAGGTAGCATTTGTTACGGGGATCACCGGCCAGGATGGTGCACTCCTAGCGAAATTTTTATTAGAGCTGAAGGACTACCACTACATAGTGCACGGCGTTAAGCGTCGTGCATCTTCTTTTAACACAGCACGTATTGATCATCTTTATAGAGACTTGCATGATTCAGGAGAAAAACGTTTTATATTACATTATGGGGATGTTTCTGACAGTACTAATATGATTCGTCTTATTCAGGAAATCCAGCCTGATGAAATTTATAATTTAGCAGCACAGAGTCATGTAAGGGTTTCTTTTGAGTTGCCTAATTACACCGCACAAGTAGATGGAATCGGCGTTCTGAATATTGTAGAAGCGGTTCGCATTTTAGGTCTTACCCAGAAAACAAAAGTATACCAAGCATCAACGAGTGAAATGTATGGCAAGGTACAAGAAGTTCCGCAAAGTGAAACAACCCCATTTTATCCGCGTTCTCCTTATGGTGTTGCAAAGCTTTATGGATTCTGGATTATTAAAAATTACCGTGAAGCATATAATATGTTTGCGTGCAATGGGATTTTATTTAATCATGAATCGCCTATTCGAGGTGAAACATTTGTAACACGCAAGATTATTCGTGCTGCAGTGCGCATTAAATATGGCTTGCAAGAGACGTTATACCTTGGCAATCTTGATGCAAAACGTGATTGGGGGCATGCGCGTGATTATGTTCGAGCTATGTGGATGATGTTACAACAAGACGAACCAGATGATTTTGTCATTGCTACAGGGCAAACGCGTTCAGTCAGAGACTTTGTCGAAATTGCATTTGAAAAAGTTGGTATTGATATTGAATGGCGTGGCAGTGGGCTAGATGAAGTTGGATATAATAAAAATACTAATCAGCCAGTCGTAAAAGTTGATCCAAAATATTTTAGACCTTCAGAGGTTGAACTTTTAATTGGTGATGCAACCAAGGCCAAAAACGTATTGGGATGGGAACCAAAAATTAGCTTTGAGCAATTGGTTGAAGATATGGTGCAGCATGACGAAAAAATTGTAAAACAACAAGTTGCAGCTATACATAGATAAAAATAACAATGTTGGTTTTGAAGGAGCTCAGAACTACTGAGCTCCATTTTTTATCGCGCAAAAAGATTAGAAATAGAGTCTACTATCCATGTAAAGAAATTTTGTATGGATTTAAAGATAGTTACAAAAGCATGTTTAAGCCATTCAAGTGGAGATATAGTTTTTTTAACTTTTCCGTTAATAACTTTTTTTGCGGGCCCTGTTTTGTTTAAAAGAAATTCGTTTATTTTTTCTGTAATATTTTCTTGAAAATCATCTTCATCTTGTGAGTCAAAAAAGTGACTACGATGTTTTTCATCAGTTCCATGCATCAAAAGAAAAGTAGGGAAACTTGATACGTTAAATTTTCGCATGAGTTGCTTGCCTTTGTCGCCGTCAATATGTATAAAAGTAATTTCTGAAAGTTCGGGCTGAGCCGTGATTTTTTCAAAAGGTTTTTTTACCATTTTGCATGCACCGCACCACGTAGTTGAAAATTTGATTACCGCAGGAACAGGGTTTCCATTTGGGGTAATTTTTTCTAGCAGTTGTTTTTCGTTTTCGACTTCAACGATATTTGCAAAAAGTACGTATGTTGACAGGAGTAGCATGATAGAAAATATGTTTGATTTATACATTTACATTCCTTTTTAATTACAGTAGGTGTAATACTGGTTTTTCAATGTAAAAGGTGCCCCAGAAAGGGGCACTTAAAAATATTGTGGTTTTTATTTGCATTTGCATGTTTTGCATTTGCCATCGCATGTTTTGCAGTTAGGACCGCATTTACATTTTTTGTATGCTTTCTTTTTTTTCTTGCCATTAGCTTTTTTCTTTTTGATACCGTTTTTTTTCTTTTTATTTTGCAGGCCTGTTTTTACGGATTTTTTTTTAGCCTTTTTCTTTTTACCGTTTAGTTTTTTAGCCTTTTTCTTTTTACCGTTTAGTTTTTTTGCTTTTTTCTTTTTAGTTTTTACGGTAGATCTCTTTTTTACTTTTGGTGCTGGAATTGTTGCTATTAATCCTCTGGGTCCTTCGACAACTTCTGTAATTATTGATGCAGCAGGTGGCGTTTCAAATACCCCTCCTGCTCTAGACCCTAATCCGCCTGGTGCTGTACCAAATACTTCTGATAGATATTGATTAAATTGTGATCTAAAGGTGTCTGGTTTATAAAGATCTGTTGCTTTAAAAAGTACTTCGCCATTTTTGATGAAAAGGAAACTTGGAATTGATCCAATATTGTATGATTCTGAAATTGAATAATCAAATTCTGTATCGATACCAAAAAAATTAATTCCAGGAGTTGTTGCTGCGAGTTGTTCATAGTGTGGCTTGATTTGTTGGCAGGGTCCGCATCCTCTGTTTGAAAACATAACGACAGTTGGTCCAGGGTTTTGAAGTACTTCTTGGTTAAATTGTGCTTGGCCACGAATATGCCGAACATTTGCCTGCGCAATAGAGCAGAATGCAGCGATTAAGAAAAGTAGTAGCTGTTTGGTTTTGCCCATTGTATCTCCTTTATAAATGGGATAAAATATTTTTCATCATAAAAATTCTACTATGCTTGCCATATCGTGTGTCAACATAAGCTTTTTAATCATTCATTCTAGCAATAGTTTACTAATTTTTTGTTGATCTTTGCAAGAAAAATGTACATAGTTATAATGCTCTAAATACTGTTAGAAGTTTAGCGGATGTATCATCGTTTATTTATTTACTTATTACCATTTATAAGTTTACTCAGGATGATTAAGAGATGATCGATGGTTCTGTTATATTGCAGTTTATCGTGAGGATTTTTTTTCAATATGTATATATCGCAGTTAACTATGCAAGAAAAATTGAAAAATATTTTTTGATTAAAAAGATTTGATTATGCGAGGGTAAATCGTTACATTGTTGATAAGGTTTACGTAACTATATTTCCATATAGAAAAAATATAATTTTTTACTATCTGTATGTTGAGCAAAATCATAGACAACATTACGAAAATGGTGAGTTATCAACGTAATAAGGGTTAAGTAGTATGAATCACAGGTCACCAGTAACTAATGAGCGAAAGGAAAAATGAATGAGTACTGACAGAAAAACGGTTTCAACTGAATCAACAGCCTATGGGTACCAAGGGGATGATGTTGAAACGCGGGGTAATCAATCGTTTTCTGTTGAAAATGGTGATGGTACCAAATTACCATTAGATCTTGCGCGTCTAGAACAATCAATTGCATGGGCAAGTCGTGGGTACGAAGAAATTATTTCGCGATCTTTGATTATTCAAGAAATATTACGAAATGCCTTTGATGGTATTACTCATCTTGAGTTATCTGATGTGCTTGTATTGGCAACTGTTGCATTTATTGAACGTGATCCTGCATATAGTTATGTAGCGTCGCGATTGTTAATAAAAAAATTATTTAAAAGTATCACTAATTCTTCGATGCGAACAAAAACTGAAGAATCGGTAAAAAAACTGTATAAAAAGGCATTTGTTGATGGCATTACTTACGGTGTTGACAACAATACCTTTGACAAACGAATGCTCGACTTTGATCTAGAACGGCTAGCACAAGGGCTTTGTATAGAAAGAGACGATCTTTTTGGTTACATGGGTACACGCACATTATATGAACGTTACTTTGTTAAAGAAGGTCAAAGACTCTTTGAACTTCCTCAAAATTTTTGGATGCGTGTTTCAATGGGGATTGCGCTTTTAAAAAAAGAAAATAAAACTGATCGTGCGCTTGAGTTTTATAATGCACTGTCGACCATGCGCTATGTTCCAAGTACTCCAACTCTTTTGCATTCTGGATTGACCAGAGCACAATTAAGTTCATGCTTTTTAGGAACCGTTGGGGATGATTTAACAAGCATATTTAAATGCTTGGGTGACAATGCGCAACTATCAAAGTGGTCCGGAGGTGTAGCATACGATTGGACTAACATTCGTGCAACGGGTTCGATGGTTAAAAGTATCAAAACTGAAAGCCAAGGGCTTATTCCGTTTTTAAAAATTGCCAACGATGTTACTGCAGCAATTAACCGAAGCGGTAAAAGACGTAGTGCTGCGTGTGTGTACTTAGAAACGTGGCATTTGGACATTGAAGATTTTCTTGATTTACGTCGAAATACCGGTGACGAAAGAAGACGAACTCACGATATTAACACTGCAAACTGGATTCCAGATTTATTTATCAAGCGTGTCTTAAAAGACGAAAAATGGACACTCTTTTCTCCAGACGAAGTACCTGAATTGCACCATATTTACGGCAAAAAGTTTGAAAAACGGTATTGCGAATATGAGGTACTTGCTCAAGAAGGTAAACTTACAAAATTTAAAGAAGTGGAAGCGACAAAGCTATGGCGTAAAATGTTGAGTCGTCTTTTTGAAACGGGGCATCCGTGGATTACGTTCAAAGATTCATGTAATGTGCGTTCACCACAGGATCATGTTGGTGTAATTCATAATTCAAACTTGTGCACTGAAATTACACTCAATACTTCGTTAGAAGAAACTGCGGTATGTAATCTTGGTTCTGTTAATTTGGCACAGCACATTGTGGATGGCGTATTAGATGATGAGCGTTTAGGAGATACTATATTTACTGCGCTACGAATGCTTGATAATGTGATCGATATTAATTTCTATCCAACCAAAGAGGCTAAAACAGCAAACATGCGTCACCGCCCAGTTGGCTTAGGTACTATGGGTTTACAAGATGCATTGTATAAAATGAATCTTGCATTTGATTCTCCACAAGCACTTGCGTTTACAAGTGAAGTTCAGGAAAAGATTTCTTATAATGCGATTTTGTCTTCATCTAAACTAGCGCAAGAAAAGGGCACGTACGAAAGTTACAAAGGATCAAAGTGGGACAGAAATATTTTTCCACAAGATACCATAGACTTGCTTGAAAAAGAACGTGGTATGCCGATTAATGTAAAACGAGGCGGTATACTTGATTGGACGCCAGTTCGTGAGCATGTTAAAAAACATGGCATGCGCAATTCAAATACTATGGCTATTGCTCCGACGGCAACTATTTCCACCATTGCCGGTTGTTTCCCATGCATCGAACCGATTTACAAAAACCTGTATGTTAAAGCAAACATGAGTGGTGAATTTACGGTGATAAATCATTACCTTGTAAATGATTTAAAAAAAGCTGGTCTGTGGAATAAGCAAATGCTTGATGAAATTAAATATTATGATGGAAGTATCCAGTCTATTGAACGTATTCCACAGCATCTGAAAGATAAGTACAAGGAGGCGTTTGAAATTGATCCTGAATGGCTTGTTAACGTAACTGCGCAGCGTGGTCAATGGATTGATCAAAGTCAATCGCACAATGTATTCATGAAAGGTGTTTCGGGTAAAAAATTGCACAAAATTTATATTGCTGCATGGCAAGCTGGACTAAAAACGATGTACTACTTAAGAACATTGGGTGCAACGCAAATTGAAAAATCAACATTGGATGCTAAAAAGTTTGGTTATACACAAAAACGTGTATATCAATCTACAGAAAGTGAACGAGCTGCAAGCAAGCTTGAAGATGCAGATTCACAAGATCAACAAGTAACCGTGCGGGCATGCAGTCTTTCACAAGACCCTGATTGTGATGTATGTCAGTAGGTTCATTGGATAGTTTATATAACACATAATATACGAAAGATTTTTATTATGACAAAGCAAGGAATAATTAACAACTCAACAGTTGATCCAAATAAAATATTACCCATGCGTTATATGTGGGCGCGCCAACATTATAAGGATGGTGTTGCAAACAACTGGACCCCTGAAGAAGTTTCTATGCAACAAGATGTTGAACACTGGAAATCAAATGACGTGTTGAGTGCAAATGAACGACGTCTTATTTTATGGAACCTTGGGTTCTTTTCAACTGCTGAATCATTAACAGCAAATAATTTAATTTTGAGTGTCTATCAACATGTTACCAATCCTGAATGTCGCCAATACATTTTACGTCAGGCGTACGAAGAAGCGGTACATACAGACACATTCATTTATTGTTGTGATTCATTAGGCCTAGATCCGGATGAAATTTATAACATGTATGAAACAATTCCATCAATAAAAGAAAAAGATAATTTTGTGGTTAATTTAACCAAGTCATTGATGGATCCATATTTTAAAACTGATACCACCGAAAATATTCAGCAATTCATTCACGATCTGATTGGTTACTATGTGATTATGGAAGGTATCTTTTTCTATGCTGGTTTTGCAATGATGTTAGCATTAAAACGTCAAGGTAAAATGATTGGTATTGGTGAGCAATTTGAATATATTATGCGTGACGAAAGTATTCATTTGGCATTTGGTTGTGATTTAATCAATACCATTATCGAAGAAAATCCAGAAATTTGGACTGAAGATTTTAAACAAAAAGTTGTTGGCTTAATCAAAGAAGCAGTTATTTTAGAACAGCAATATGCGCATGATGCATGCCCGCAAGGAATGCTCGCCATTAATGCAAAACAATTTAGTGATTATGTTGAATATATTGCCGATCGTCGCCTAGAGCGCATTAATTTACCAAAAGTATATGGCAAGCCAAACCCGTTCCCATGGATGTCTCAAGCTACAGATTTGAGCAAAGAGAAGAATTTCTTTGAAACGCGGGTTACAGAGTATCAAACTACTGGTTCTTTAGAGTGGGGCGATTAGTTAAAAAAGCTTAAAAATCAGATATTTTTACAGGTTTGGCAAGGTGGATAGATCGATTTAGAGCGCGCTTTGCCGAACCTTTTTCGCTTTCTACACTGATGTGATAGAATATAAAAGTAAATAAGAGGTTATTTTATCTTAAAATATGTCCAAAATTGGAGGTCATATGACTATTTCAAAAAAACTATCATTGTTAACAGTGTTATAGCTGTCAGTATCAGGGTTGATGGGAATAACCAAAGCTTCTGATCCGGTAGCACAAGCTATTAAATCAAACAAAACTCTAGCAGTATTTTTTACGATGCCTGGTTGCAAATTCTGCCCGCCAAGAAAAGCGTTGTTTAATCAATTGAGAAGCTACAAAAAAAATGTAGTATTCATGGAAGTTTCAGTGAACCAATCAAACAAGAATTACTTTAAAAGTACGTATGGTTTTTCTACTGTTCCAACTATAGCGTTTTTCAAAAATGGTAAAAAGGTTACAACATATATTGGTCAGGCTATTCAGCTTAATCAAATGAAAAAAACAGTTGACAACTTGGTTCGTTAATACTGTTTTAAAAAGTAAAAAAAAAGGGTAATGTTAAAAAAACATTGCCCTTTTTTACTGTAAGGCAGCTTTTACAGGATACGCAACCGAGTGCTGGAAACTTAGCAGGCCGAATAAGAACAACTTGCCGCTGGTTGAATCCATATTGGATCATGTTAAATTAAACTTATTGCTTTTTAATTGTGAGTTTATCTACAATGGCTTTAGTGTGTAGGTAGTGTTCATTTTTTTAAAGGAGTTGGTCTCATGAAAAAGCTTTTTTTTCTACTTTTTTTGTCTGCTATATCTTTAAATTTGTGCAGCAGTGAAAAGAGAGATTCTCTTGATTCGCTTGAGGATGGAACACGAACGCTTTGCAATTCGAGAAGAGCAAGTCACCAGTCGGAGATGGATATATTTGAACCTCGTGATCGAGATGATATTGTAAGTGAAATAATGGTGAGCCCTTCTTCTCCAAGTTGTAGACCAATGATGGTGAGCTTTTCTTCAAGTTATAGCCCAGATGCAGATGTTGATAACTATGCACACGAGCAAGCTGCTCGGTTCTGTAGGAGAGTTGATAAGCCTCAAATGGGGACATTCTTTAACGTTGCTCAGGATTTTTATAAACGTAATAATATGCACCCAACGCATCCAGCGCAGATGACGCGCGCAAGGAGGATAACAGAACCCGTTGATGGTCTTGATCTTTCTTCCTCTCCTCGGTCTCGGGACGAAGAGGAAGATAATACATCACTTCTTACTCTCATGATTGAACAACTTGCGCACCAGCATGAGCTAGAAAAACAACGCTTGCAACTTGAAAAAGAAAAGGCTGACGGTGCTCATGCAGAGTGGGTAGCGGAGCGTAAAACACAACAAGAGCAGTGGGTAGCGGAACGTAAAAGCAGTAATCGACGATTTCAAGCGGCTCAAAAACAAGTATTCAAAACAAATGTGTTGTGGGGGGTAGCTACAGTAAGCAGTCTATTTGTGGGTGCTGGCTCATGGATTTGGGGTTAATAAAAAAGAAACCCCGGCTTTTTGGCTGGGGTTTCTTTTTTATTAAAGACTATCAATAAGTTTCTGCAACTCTTTTTCATTCATAAAGCCAGCCCTGTTATATACAATCTTGCCATCTTTATAAATGACAATAGTCGGCATACTTCGGATTTTGTAGCGTTGAGCTAATTCTCGGTTTTGTTCAATATCAATTTGAATGAAAGTTATCCGTTGATTTTTTTTTGCAATTTTTTTCAATATTGGGTGCAAGCGTTTGCACGGTCCGCACCATGTTGCAAAAAAATCTACAACCACAATGCCACCTTGTTTTATTGTTTCATCAAAAAAAGCGATATCATTTTTTTGTACTTTGTTTATACATCCCTTTTTAGCTGTTTTTGCGTGGGCTGGTTGACCTGCAAATACAGAGGAAAAGGCAATTAATACTAATGCCGTTTTGTATGTCTTCATATTGTTGGGCTCCTTAAAAATAAAAAGTGTGTTTATATTGCTACAAGCCTATAAAATATGTATTTGTTGTCAATGTTTCATCTGGTAATTTATTTTTTCAGTTTATTTTTATCATTTTCAAAGAAATCATAAGGTCCCCTTCACGTTTCTGTTTTACTCATCTTTATGATTTTTAATTTTTTTTATATTTGATTGTCAAGGTTCTGCATTGTACTCTCAAATGATAAGGATCCTGTGATAGTGATGGGGAGAGGTATGAAAAAAAAAAATAAATGTCATGCATAGTCACAATAATAAATTAGCCTTGTTTGTAATTTTAATGTTTTGTGTAAGTTGGATGCGAACGAGTGAACTTGATTATTTTGACGCAGGGAGAGTTATGAAAAAAATTATACAGTGTGTGGATGCTAGTACATTTGGGGTTGATGATGCAGATATCAATCCGTTAATACAAAAATTAAAACCAGAGATACAAAAGATACGAGAAGCAAAAAAGTATGAAACTGATTATGCTTTTATAAATATTGCAACGGATAGAAACAATTTGTCTGTTGTACAAAAATGTATTGAAGACAAAAAAAAACTAAAGCCAACTATGTGCATTGTTATTGGTATTGGTGGTTCTAATTTAGGTACGCTTGCGGTGGGGCAAGCGCTGTTTGGGCCTTTATATAATCAAACAACGGACGGCATAAAACTTTATTTTGCTGACACCGTTGATGCTGATCAGATTAATGACATACTTGTATTGGTAAAAAAAGAATTAGAAAAAGGTAATGACATTATTCTTAATGTCGTCAGTAAATCAGGATCAACAACTGAAACAATCGCAAATTTTGAATTTTTTTTATCGTTGTTAAAAGAATACAAAGAAGATGATTATCATCAGTACATTGTGGCAACAACGGACAAGGATTCAAAACTCTGGAACCTTGCGCAAGAAGAAAATTTTGATTGCCTTGAAGTTCCTAAAAAAGTTGGCGGACGTTTTTCAGTTTTTTCAGCAGTTGGGTTGTTCCCGCTTGGTTTAATTGGTGTTGACGTAAAAGAATTCTTAGATGGCGCGCAATCAATGGTTCCAGTGTGCACAGCAAATGATGAAAAAAATAGTGCAGCACGCGGTGCCGCAATTTTGTATCAACAGTATTGCGATGGCATTACTATTCATGATCTTTTTTTATTTTCAGTTGCGCTTAAAGGTATTGGACGATGGTATCGTCAATTAGTTGGTGAGAGTTTAGGCAAAGAACAAACTAAATCAGGCGAAGTCAAACCAACTGGTATTACACCAACAGTTTCGGTTGGCAGCACCGATTTACATTCGATGGTACAATTATATTTGTCCGGACCGATTGATCGGTTTACTACATTTGTTTCAGTAGAAAAAAATAATTCATCAATAATTATTCCTGACTTACCAGAATTTGAAAAACTTGTTTCAAATATTCAAGGTAAATCGCTATCCTTAATAATGGATGCAATATTAAAAGGAACGCAAACAGCATACAAAAAAGGTAAACGACCATTTATTTCTGTGGTGCTACCAAAAAAATCTGCGTATTATATTGGACAGTTTTTGCAGTACAAAATGATTGAGACAGTGTATTTAGCGTACTTACTTGATGTAAATCCATTTGATCAGCCCGGAGTTGAACGTTACAAGCAAGAAACACGAAAGATGTTAGCTCATGGATAACTATACGGTTATTATTTTAGGTGCCACGGGTGATTTAACCAAACGCAAACTGCTCCCATCGTTGCATGCTTTATTGAGTAAAAGTGGCAGTAAAGTTTTGATTGTTGGTGCAGCGCGTGGTGATGCAATGGTGCATGCTCTTTTAGACGATGCAGCACCATTTATTCAAAAAAAAGATGATGCTGCATGGGAACAACTACGTTCTTCGTTTCACTATCAACAATTAGATTTTACTGTTGCAAAAGATTATATTGCTCTAGAAAAATTTGTTTGCCAATTAGAAAAAGAATACAACATGAGCGGAAAACGTCTAATTTATCTTGCTACAGCGGCACATTTTTTTTGCACAATCACTGAAAACCTTTCAATTTCTGGGTTAGCAAAGCGTGTTGAAGAAAAAGATTCGATTTGGAATCGTATTGCATATGAAAAACCGTTTGGCCATGATTTAAAGTCGGCGCATGAAATTAATGAATGTATTAAAAAATATTTTTATGAATATCAAATTTATCGGGTCGATCATTATTTAAACAAAGAAGTTGTTGCTAATATTGCGTTGCTTCGTTTTACTAATATTTTTTTTGAACCACTCTGGAATCATCGATACATCGACAATGTTCAAATTATTTTAAATGAAAAAAACGGTGTCGAAAGTCGTGGTGGCTATTACGATTCTTATGGTGCAGTTGCCGACGTGGTTCAAAATCATATGCTTGAATTACTTGCGCTTGTTGCTATGGAATCACCAGCTAAATTGACGGGCGACGCAATTAGAACCGAGCGTGCAAAAATTTTAGAAAAAGTTTCTGTTGTAGAAGGTTTTTTGGGGCAGTATAAAGGATATACGCAAGAAAAAGATGTGCCTGTTGATTCAACAACTGAAACATTTGCTGCATTTCGCTTTGCAATAGACAATCGCCGGTGGACCGGGGTTCCCTTTTATCTAAAAACAGGTAAAAAACTTAAAAAGAAAGAAACGGTGATTCATATCAGATTTAAGCATGTTGATTGTTTGTTATCAAAAGATTGTCCAAGTGAACCAAACTATTTAACCATTCGCATAACGCCTGATGCGACTTTTACGTTGACATTAAATACAAAAAAAATTGACAAAACAAATGAAGTTTCGCCAGTAAAAATGGAGTTTTGTCATAGTTGCCATTTTGGTGATGTGACGCCAACGGCCTATGAAACATTATTTGAAGAAATTGT
>Ga0114925_10000436_pt1 | contig 18334 bp, 13 predicted proteins | sample SumtaG_2_FD_87287 | JGI IMG/M metagenome (GOLD analysis project Ga0114925, IMG submission 87287) | Deep subsurface microbial communities from Indian Ocean to uncover new lineages of life (NeLLi) - Sumatra_00607 metaG | ecosystem: Environmental > Aquatic > Marine > Oceanic > Sediment | place... | reverse complement strand
GTTAATAATTCAGAGATTTATTATTAAATTACTTAAATAAATGGTTAATTAAATAATTAAATAATTTTATATTAAATAATATCAATAATAGTATTATAAAGAATATTATTAAAAAAACCTTAAAAAATTAATAAATTAGCGACAGGAGCTAATTATTTGACCACCATAACTTCAAATAATGAAATAGATTCTACTTTAGAATGGTATAATATGGAATCCATAGGTTTAGAGACCAATTTTGAAGAATTATATAATCATATTGGAAGTCTTAATCTTGAAAAAGAAGAACCTCTAATCTCCATCATTTTACCGATGTATAACGAAGAAAAAACAATAAAAACAGTCTTAGAGGCACTTCCAAGGAGTAAAACAATAGAGATAATCGTTGTAGATGATAATTCTACAGATGACAGCTTAAGTGAAATTGCAAAGTTAAAATCTATTGTAAATATAAAAATATTAAAACACAAGAAGAATAAGGGTTATGGGGGCGCATGCCTCACAGGGATCAAGCACTCTAAAGGAAGAATTATCGTTACAATGGATTCAGACGGCCAACACCGCCCTGAGGATATTTATAGTATTGTAAAACCTATTTTAGATGGCGTGGCAGATATTACAATTGGTTCAAGATATTTAGGAGCGTGTTGTTATGATTTACCTACTACTACTCGATTAGGGGAAGCTATTGTAGAAAAACTGATTTATATTTTATTTGGTCAAAGAGTAAAAAATAACCAAAACGGATTTAGGGGCTTTAACAGAAAAATGCTTCATATTCTTGATGATATCAAATATCAAGGCTATGCATTTGCTACAGAATTAATCCTTAAAGCAGCAATGTATGATTACAAAATTAAAGAATGTCCGATACATGTATATGATCGCAAATTTGGGAGTTCTAAAATAAATTTGCGGAAATTAACACTAAATCTATTTGCATGTATTTTTCGGTATTATCTTAAGAAAATCAAAATGAATATTCTACGGAATGAAAATAAAATATAGATAAAACAATAATAGTATTTATAATTTTAAGTTTATTTTTAATTTAAATCTAAATTTCTTGGAAATTAAACACTTTGAGAAATATATTAAATTTTTACTATTTTATATCTAAATATCTCATAGTGATTGCTTAAAATAGATAGAAAGACAAATTTTTAAAGAATTACATGATAATATCTTCATAATTTAACTAATTTTTTTTAATAATATCTTCTATGTCTTAAAGTTTTTATTCATATAGGAGATTATAGAACTTAGTTTTAAAAATAATTTATGTGCTTAAGAGGTTTTTTTCATTTATACTTTAGATATTATAATGCGTACTGTTGAAAACTTTAAATATTTACCGATTCTTGCTTATAAATGGAACCCGGATTGGTTTCCTATATGGTGCAACCTAAAGAATCTAAAAAAAAAAGGTGTAAAAGTAAGATTCCATAATTTTTTAAATTTGAATATGAATAAGCTATCTGATAATATTGCAATTGATAATAGAATTAAGGGTAATTTTATAACAGCATTAGGTAAATCGAACATTGATAAACAAAATATTCTTCTCTTATTCATTAATAAACTAAAGAAAAAATCTAAATCCTTGATATATTTTGATAATAAAAGTAGTACAGGTATTCAAACGGAAATATTACCTTATATTGATAAATATCTTAAAGGTAAATTATATAAAGATCGCTCCCTTTATGAGAAAAGAACATTTTTGGGGAACAGAATTTTTACCGATTTTTATGCCAAAAACTATAATATTAAAGAAGATAATATTTATAATTTAAGTAAGGAAAATGACCCTGAAGAAAAATCCAAAAACCAGTTAGCTTACCAACTTTACATGGATAATAAACATAAACTAGATATATCATGGAATATTGGGCTATCAGATTACCGCACAAGTTATAAAATTCCTCGACATAAAAATGTATTTTCAAAGAAAGTTAAATTAACTTATATTAAGCCAAATAATGACCGTAAATTCGATTTAGCAGCAAACTTTAACTATAAATTTGCTTCAAACATTATTGGATTTCAAAGAAAAGAATTTTTAAGGATTCTTATCGAAAAAATGAAAGATTATAAAAATATTTCAATTGGCAAAATCCCAAAATATATTTATAGAAAAACTATGGCGCAATCATTAGCGGTTCTTAGTCCTTTTGGTGAGGGTGCTATCTGTTATAGGGATTTTGAGACTTTCATTTATGGGGCTGCTTTAATCAAGCCAAATATGGATCATTTGGATACTTGGCCCAATTTATATAAAAAACAAGAGACTTATATCCCTTTATCTTGGAAAATTGAAGATTGGGAAAATGAAATTACTGAAATATTGGCAGATAAAGATTTTCTAAAAGAGATAGCAGAAAAAGGACAAAATGCTTATAAAAGTATATGGACAAAAGAAGGACAAGAAAAATTTTGTGATAGATTTATTGAGTTAATAACTTTTGATAAGTAACAAATAGTTTGAGTTTATTTAATATATCATTTAAGAATATAATTCTAAGATTTTTTTACATCTTTCTTAGATATTCATCATTTTAAGAAATCTATTAAATTTTTATTATTTTATATCTAATATAGAAATAATCAATCATCTCTTAGTTATTCCTAAAAAGTGTAATATGGTGAAAAATGAGGTATGAAAAAATTATGCTTTTCTTGTCCGACATTATTGTTGAGACGACCTATTGCTGAAATCATACCTCGTTTAAAAAATATCGAGATAGGCTTATATACACCAAAAGATTTGATAAAAGGCTTTATTCCTATACATTTTAATAAATTCCGAAATATAAAAATCTACGATTATTCGATCTTAAATCCACCGATTGTATCATCTGAATGGCCTATTCCTATTAATCCCTTATTTCTCATCCGATTGACAAGAATATTAAAGAAATATGATACTATTCATATGTGGGTGCCATTTTACATTAATAATACTTCACTAGCAATATTAAAAAAATTATTTTTTCCAAAAAAGAAATTATTTATTACGATGGACACATTTCCGGCATTATCCTTCAAAATAAGCAAAATAATGGATATTTTTTTCAGGATATATTACAACACAATTGGTAAAATTGTTTTTTCGGCTGCTGATAAAATAATTATATATGGAAAATCGATGAAAAAATTCGCTCTTCAGGCAAGGGTTCCAGAAGAAAAAATTGAAATTATCCCTACAGGTGTAAATATTGAGATTAAGAAAAAAGATAAAGATATTAGGAGTGAATTTGGATTAAATACTGAAGACAAATTAATTTTATTTGTAGGTCTAATCAATGAACGAAAGGGCATTGATATAATAATTGAAATTGCTCGAAAAATCCAAGCAAAAAATATCAAATTTATAATTGTTGGAGATGGATCAAGTAGAGCCCAATATGAAAAGTTAGTAATAACGTATAATTTAAATGATAGAGTAATATTCACTGGTTTTAGAAAGGACGTTCATAATTTTTATCACGAGGCAGATTTATTTCTACTTCCATCTAGAGTCGAAGGTTTGGCTGGTGTGTTAATGGAATCTATGTCATATGGAGTACCTATCATAACAAGTAATATAGCAGGTACTAGAGATTTAATTCAAAATGATATTAATGGATTTTTATGTGAATGTGAAGATATTGACTCATATACAAAGAAAATTGAAGAATTATTAAATAATAATGCGCTAAAACAAAATTTTATCGCAAAATCTAAGAAAATAATTAATGAAAGATATAATTGGAAACATATTATGAAAAATATAAGAAATCTATACGAGAAATAATTTCTATGAAAATCATCTTGAAAATTTAGATTATTTTAATTAAAACGAACTAATTTTATTTTAAATAATAAATCTTTTATTAAATTGCAAATTTTAACCTATCAGTTAAAACTTCTTAACTATATACAAATAGAACGATTTGAAAAGTAAGAAATATAATTAATTTTTATAAATTAGGAAAAATGAAAAAATCTAAAGTTATAAAAGATAATCTCTCTCAAATATTTGCTATAACGGAAAAAAATATAAAATTACGATTAAGATGGAAATTATCATTAATAATATCTTTAGTGTCACCTCTTTTTGGCATTTTAATGCCTTTAATTATTCTTGGTCAATTTTTTAATTATAATGCTCAATTTGGTCCTTGGAATGCCCAAAATTATATGATATTCGTGGTAATGACATATAATATAAGTCTTTTAAAAACAGTAATACATGAATTCACATGGCAATTTAATATGGAAAAATATTGGGAAACACTACCAGGTTTATTAATTGGGCCATTTAATCGAATGAATTTATTATTTGGAATTGCTCTCGCTAATTTAGTTGTAATTTCATTTCCCTTAACAATCATTTTCATTATTTGTTATATTGTATATCCAATATCTATTGCCACACTTCTCTTTGTTATTTCTATACATCTAATAATAGTGTTAATATTTAGTGGGATTGGGCTTATAGTAGGTAGTTTCGCTATTTCAAACGAAAATATCTCAAAATTTTTAAATTTTTCATTAAAAATCATTTTTTGGGCGAGTTGTATTACATATCCATTTGAAGTTTTTCCAGAATTTCTTCAAGGGATTATAAGTTTAAATCCAATTTATTATCTTTTTGATATACTACGATTAGCTTGGATAGAGAATAATTTCTTGTATACAATTTTCTCACATCCAATACATGTGTGGATATTAATTGGATGGGCATTAATTTTACCGATATCAGGTCTTTTTATCTTTAATAAAGTATATAAAAAATATGGAATTGTGGGATACTAGTATAATATGTCTGATACTAAAAATATGATTGAAACAGTTGATTTAACAAAGATTTATGAATTAAAAGGAAAAAAAAAAACCTTATTAGCTTTAAATAAAATAAATTTATCCATTAAAGAAGGTGAGGTTTTTGGATTATTGGGTCCAAATGGTGCAGGAAAGACTACAATGATTCATATATTAACAACACTTAAACAACCTACAAGTGGACATGTTTTTATTGACGGGTATGATATCGAAAGAAGACCTAAACGAGCTAAATCTAGAATTGCATTAATGTTAGAAAGTAAAATGCTCTATCGTACAGTAACAGCTTATGATAATCTAAAATTCTTTTGCAAAATTTATAAAGTTCAAAACTATAAAGAGAAAATTCATAAAATTTTAAAAGATTTTAAATTAGAAAAATGGACAAATCAATATGTTGAATACTTTTCTAGCGGAATGAGAATGAAACTTGCTCTTTGTAGAACCTTAGTTTTAAATCGTAAAATTCTGTTCTTAGATGAACCAACTGTAGGGCTTGATGTTGAAAATGTTTCTTTTATTGTAAATAAATTAAAGAATATTAAAAGTACGATTTTTTTAACAAGCCATGATATGAGTGTGGTAGAAAAATTATGTGACCGAATAGCAATTCTTCATAAGGGTAATATTTTAAAAATTGGAACAAAAGAAGGAATCAGTCAACTAATTGAGAAAGTAATAAATATTAATATTGACATAAAGAAAAACAAGAACCAATTAAAATCTGAATTAGAACAGCAAAATTTCATAAATAAAATTGAGGAAACTGAAAAAGGGTATATTATTACTATTAAAAATAGAATTTATTATAAAGAGCTACTTAATGTTCTGAGGAAATATGATATTTTAAAAGTAAAAGAACTCGAAATGAATCTTGAAGATTTATTTTTAAAGGTTATAAAGCAAGAATGATTAATAAAAAATTAAATATTCTTTTTTAAAAATTAAAAGTATAATCAAATTTTAATTGAAAAAAAGACTCACTTTATAAGCATTATTTATTATTTTAAGGAGCATGAATTTTGTTAAGATTTAATATCGCTGTTTTTAATCCTGCAAATAAACATATTTACATTGACCAACTTAAAGTATTACTGCAAAGCATATGGGATCTTTACAATGATAAAGTTGAAATTTCAGTTTATTATAACATGGTCGATAGAAAAGATATAAATGAAATTAGTAGTAGATTTCCACATATCAATTTTCGCGAACGTGAAATAATATATAAGTATAAAAGAAAAGATACTCCCCTCGCAGCACAAAGAAATAATTTATGGTATTATCTTTCAGAAGATTGTGATTGTGAACGTCAGGTATTTATAGATGCGGATATGATAATATTAAGAAAGATAGACCACTTTTTTGATGATTCATTTGATATTGGATATACTTTTAAGACAGAAGAAGCAGAGAGTCTAAAAAAGCCAATAAATTGTGGTGTAATTTTACTTAATAATTCTGAAAAAGCTAGGGAATTTATGAAATATTGGGCTGATGAGACTAATAAAAAGTTAGATTCTGATGATAAATATGGCTCTGGATGGGGGTCCGCTGACCAAAAAATACTTGGAGAAACATTAGGCACTAGAAAAATTAAAAAATATCAGAAAATCATAAAGAAAAATGGAGTAAGGTTTAAAGGTTTTCCCTGTAAAATACTGAATAATATTTTAAGCCCTAATCCTGATGATCTGAATGTGCATGTGGTCCATTATAAAGGTAGTTGGCGTGATATCTTAACTCAAGAATCATGGGAACTTTCTTTAAGAACAAAAACAGATAATGATGATAAATTATATAATTTATGGAAACAAACTTTTGACAAATATAAATCTTCATAATTCAAATAAAATCAATTTCCCAATTAAAAAAATATTATACAATATTTTTATTTAATAAAGCCATAGAAATCCTCAGTCTTATCATTTATAATATCGAGGATATTCTTAATTCTTTTAATATATGTATGGTTATCTAATGCTAATTTTTGAGAACTTTTTTGTATTTCTTCTCTTAATCTCTCATCAGACAGATATTTTTTTAGTAAAAATGACAATTCATCTAAATTATTGAACCATAATAAATGCTTTTCATTTTCTGCCAAAGTTTCTAAACTCTTAAAATAATTTGTAATGAAACAACAACCACACGACATACAAACATATATACGATTAGAAGAATAGAGCTCTAAATCTTTTTGATCGGGAGAACCTCCAAGAACAATCTTACATTGCGTATAATACTCTGGGAGATTATTATAGATATTATTAAATATTTTTAGATCGAAGTTTTGTTGTATATATTCAACTATTTCAGTTCTTTTTTTATGAAATCTCCGATCTAACGAACCAGCAAAACCTATATCATATATCTCTTTAATACTTTTATTTCGATGTATAAATTCTGGAGTAATTGATGCGGGCATCCAAAATACTTTATCGATATTATAGGCTTGTTTATATTTTGGAATATCATCTTTAGTTGTAACAAACATATAATCAATAACATTCTTAAAGTTGAATTTTATTGGAGTTTTTACATCCCAAAACCAATATATAACTTTAATATTCGAATTTCTAAAAAATTCACAATACTTCTTAAAAAAATCAATAACTAATTTACTGCCTGTCCATAATATATCTGGGTTAAAAATTTTAATACGTTCTAATAAATAGGGAAATGAATTATCTTTAATATCTAAAATCTGGATATCATAACCAAATTTTAATAATGCTCTTGCTTGGCTATCCCATCTAGCGTTAATTAAATAAGTGTATCTAAGAGTATAATTTCCAATAAGAAAGATTTTAATATTCTTTTTTTTTAATGGAAAACTGTATTGGTTTTTTAATAACACTTGGATCATATTAAATGAATTACTTAAATTAACCCATTCAATTTCAAAATTATTCTCGTCAATAGTTCTTATGAAGATACTCTTCTCAAATAATTGTGCAGTTTCCTTACTGATAAAATGCCTTTTTTCTGGTAGCACAATTAATATTTTTGAATCTGGTTGTAAAATCCTTTTGATTTCAGTAAAAATCTCAAGATTTTCAGAAGAATTGATGTATTCAAAAAAATTACATATAATTAAAAAATCAAATAAGTTATCACTATTTTTAGAAAAATAATTAAAAGAATCAAAAGTTTTAATTTCTCCTTCATAGTTTTCTTTATTTTCAATATAATTTCCTATCATCTCCGATTGAAATCCAAGAATACATATTTTTTTTTTATCTTTTAATATATCAGAATTTTGTCCTATTATGGTATATATTTCATTAAATTTTTCTTCAAAAATATGAGAAGGGTATGATAATCTGGATTTTTGTTTGTAGGCAGTAATAGTTATGTTTCTATTAATTTTAAAATCATTCTTATATATTTCCTTAATGTAAAATTGATTTTGTTTTAAGATTTTTTGAAGTTCCTCGAATTTTACAGTATTATTCTTTAATTTAAATTGTATTTTAAGAATACCTCCTGGTATAAGTTTTTTATACCAATTTTTTATAGCATTAGTAAAATCTATATTTTTAAAATATTCAAAAAAATGTTTGATAAAGATAATTTGACAAGTTTCATCACCAATCGGTATTCTTTCTGGTTTTGAGCAAAAGAATGGCATTTTTCTAAGAAATACATCCATTAAATTCGAAATATATGGGTCTAAGTTAATAAATGGTAAATAATTTCTTCTTTTGTTAAAACCTATCCTGATAATCCAAAATTCATCAATATTTTCCGTATTTATTGTTTTTCTAATTTTATCTAGTAATTTAGAAGTATGCTTAAATTTGAATATAAATCGAAAAAATAAAGAAAGTCCGTAATTTAAAAGTTTATTTAAAATACCTTTCTTATTTAGAAGACTTTGAAAATTTGTTAATCTTAAGATTGAAAATGGGTTAAGAATATCCCTTTTCATAGTGAAAAATTTGAAGTTTATGATTTTATTTTAAATTAGTGGTTAAAAAACTATAAATATTTTGATTATTTCTATAAATTCTTATTTTAAAGAACAACTTCTTAATATGTATCTAAACTTGAGAAGCTCTTAATGATATTTCAGTAATATTTTATTATAGTAATCATTTTTTATCATAATTGAGCTTTAAGTAGCAAAATTTATATGATTTGATGAGTAATAGCTCCAAAAATAAAAATTTGATACATAATAGCAAAAATGCTGTTGTTGTGACAGCAATCGGAAACAGTAAGATGTGGGATATAGGCAAAAAGTCTATAGAAAAATTTTGTAAAAAATATAATATAGCATTCGAAATAATAACAGAAAAAAAATATGCGACTGAATATGCTGCCGATGATTATCATTATGTGAATTTTGAGAAAAATCAGGTTTATGACCTATTTGATAAGTATGATCGGATACTAAGATTAGATTGGGACATTATTATAACTCCTCACTGTCCTAATGTTTTTGAAATTGTACAGGAAGAGAAAATCGGAGTAGTCTTTGAAGATATCGGTTCAAGAAAAAAAGATAGATTAAATCGAATCAAAATGATACAAGATCAGCTAGGTGATCTTGATTGGAGATCTGATTACTTTAATAGTGGGGTGGTAATGGCTTCTAAACAACATCGAGAAATATATAAAACAACACCAGAAGATGTAGAAATTGTATTAAATCTAAAAACTCCTGTTTCTAAAGAACAAAATTATTTAAATTATAAAGTAAGGAAATTTAGGTTTGAAATTTATGAATTAAATTATAAATATAATCATACTCGTCTCTTTTCTGAACCATGGAATGGTCGTCCCGAACGATATAAATCGTTTATAATCCATTATGCCGGGAAAAAACAAGAAGGATTAAAAAAAATGAGGATAGACTATAATATATTATTTTTACATAAACCTAAGCCATTTGATTTAAACAATTTTTTGAAAGCCAAATTTTCAATTGTTTTTTCATTAATTAATTCCTCTAAGATAATTATTGGGAATAAAGACCTCACTTTTATGGATAAAATTAAAAGTATTATGAGCATTTTATTGAAAAAAATAAGAAAAATATTTCAATAATTTCGTATAGTTCTTCAGATTTAGGTATAAAAAATAAAATCTTAAATGTTAGGTACTATATTGGGTTATTGGGATTTCTTCTGACAATGTTTTATCAGATATGGAAAAGAAAATTTAAAAATCTTAAATTATTTTTCTTTTTTAAGTAAGATAAAGAAAAAATAATTAATTCATGCAAATTTTAGGAGTACTTCTAACTTATAATAATTTAGAATATTTAAAATGTTCACTGAAACAAGCTTTAGATTTTTGTGATGAAGTTATTATAATAGAAGGAGGACATTTACGATCTCGCCCAAAACGATCAGAAGATGGGACATGTGAATATATTAAAACATTAAATCATCCAAAATTAGTGATAAAAGATTTTCATTTTAAAGGGAGAAATGATATAGTACAATGGAAAATAAGAGAAACAATATCAAAAGAGTCTCCTTTATGGGAATCCGATAATTGGGTTTGTCAATGGGATGATGATATCGCTTTTTACAATGATGACCTTGAAAAAGTTAAGGAAGTAATGAAAAAAACAAAAAAAGATATGATCCGATTTAATGAACGCATGTTTGTCTATAATTTTAGATTTAATGTTTATCCGAATAAGGCGAGCGGATATCATTTTGATAGAATCACAAAAGACTGTTATTATAGACCAATGTGGAGAATGCATTATAAAAATGATAAACCCTATAAAAAATATCATTATATGAAAGATGTAGAATATTTTCACTATCCTTTTGTAAAGTTACCCAATAGAATAAGAGTCAGAATGGAATGTTCATATGAAAAAGGCAATTCAAATGCTTTTAAAAGATTAGATAATTTTATGAAAGTAAAATGGGAAAAAGATGAAGATATTTTTAACTATAAAGATATTATCGAAGAATTCACTAATACTTCTGGTTTAAATATTTATACTGGACCACATCCGGAAATAATGGAAAACCATCTATGGAGAAATATAAATGATATAAGAGAGGTTGCAAAATCTAAATAGATGTCTATTTTAAGGTGATAACAATTCAAAGAATTGGATTTTTACAAGTATATAATGAAATAGACTGGATTAATTATGCAATTGAGCATGCACTAAAGTTATGCGATAAATTAATTATTATTGAAGGGTCGCAATTCTCAAGTTTTAAGAATATTCCAGAGCGTTCTAATGATGGTACTTTAGAGATAATCCATAAATGGTTTGATGAGTATCCAAAAGAAATCGAGTTAATAAATACTATTAGAAAAAATCCTAATTATCGAGAAAATCAAGCGTCAAATTTTAATTTAGTGTTAAAAAAATGCGAAAAAGGGGATTATTTAATCCCTTTAGATGCTGATGAATTTTATTTCAATAAATATATCAAAAAAATTATAGAAATAACAGAAGAGGGCAAAATTGATTATTTAATTTCGACTGGACCTAATTTTGCTTTTAGTTTTAACTGGAGATTGATTTTAAGTAGTGCTGACCTTAAATACAAACAAACCTTATTTAAAAAAAATAACAAGTTGAAATTCGTTAAAACTCATAAACCCGTTAAACACGGACCCAATAAAGTGGTTGATGAAAGTGGAGATTGTTTAGTTCATTATAAATGGGTAAGACCTTATGAAAGAATGTTCATAAGGCATTTAACATCAGGTTTCTATGATAATATGGTTGATTGGTTTGATAAAAATTGGAATAAAATTGATCTTAAAGAAAATAAAAAGTATAATTATTATGGCGGATATTTTTATTTAGAAAAGTATGATGGACCTCATCCTAAAATTTTAGATAGTCATCCATGGAGACTTATTGAAGATATTAGAAAAAAAGATTAGGAATCTTTAAAAATAAAGAATAATAATAGCTATGATTAGCTTTTTGAAATTTAAAATTAAAATATTTTATAATAAATCCTTAAATACTTCAATGTAATCTTTTATAACTATATCCCATTTAAAACTCGAATGTACTCTATTAAATCCAAATTCACCGAGTTCTTTTTGTTTTTCCTTATTGTTATACAGATATAATACCTTATCAGCAATATCTTTTACACTATTTGGCTTTGTAAACAAACCAGTCTTCCCATCAATTACAGCTTCAGAAACACCCCCCATTCCTGTGCTAATAACTGGGAGTTTAAAATAATTCGCTTCTAAATATACAACGCCAAAACCTTCAATATTATTTTTTTTTGTAATTGAAGGCATTAGAAATAGATCTGAGAGTTTATAATACTTATTTCTTATCTCATCTGAGCATTCACCAACAAATTCAACAAGATCCTCTATTTTTAAAGATTTTGATAATTGCTTCAATTTTGGAGTTTCTTTACCCTCCCCTAAGATAAAATATTTAAGATTAATAGACGGGCGTATTCTTTTTATTTCACTAACAGCTCTTATTACAAGGTCAAATTTTTTCCGTGGATTATGATGTCCAACGCTTATTAGAATAAATTGATTTTCAGGAATTCTATATTCTTTTCTTAATTCTATTTTAGACTTTTGAACCTTCAATTTATCAACATCTAATCCAGGTCGTACTTTTACTAATTGTTCTTCCTTTACTCCATGAATATTTTTTATAAGGCGTTTTATTTGGTCCGTATGGATTAAAATCTTATCTACATTTCGTAAATAAAAAGATTTCAATTTTAAAGTATTTTCTTTTAAAAAATCAGAACCATGGGCAAAAACAACAGTTTTTTTCTTGAAAATTTTAGATAGAAAAAATGCTAATAGTAAAGTCCATCTAGATGTTCCTGCAATAAATAAAAAACAATTTAGTCTCTTTAAATGAGGATATAATCGTTTAATATTTTGTATGACCCATATTGATTGATATGGCCTTAATACTAAATATAAAAGCATCTTAATCTTGTGAGATAAAGGGATTTTTTTATCCTTAATTATACGCCAAAATATAAGTAGTGAAAAATATAGGAATTTTTTTTTAACTAAATTTGAGAAGATAAATTTTAAATTATATTCTTTTTCAGTAAGTACTTTAAAACTATTCTTTCCTTGATATGTATTATTAAAAACATAAATAGTTTTGTTCATAGAAGAATTTAAAAATTTACATAAGTTTGTGAGAGTATAAGAAATACCACCTTTATTTGGGTAGAAATCATATGTGACAAGTGCTATTTTCATAATAATTTCACTATTTTTTAATTTTGATTAAATGAATAAAAAATTTATTATACTAAAATCTAATTCTTCTTGAGAATTTGTAATATTATTGAAAAAACATCTTAAAAAAGTAAAATAGTTAGAAAATGAGTAAAAACTTTAAAAAATTTAGAAAAATAGGCTCATTCACTTATCTTAGCAAATATAAACCTTGAATTTTCATCATTTAATTGCTCAAAATCGTTCAACAGGTTTGAAATAAAATTTTTTGTTAGAATCTCTTTATCCACAAAAATATACTCACTCTCACTAAAATCAATATGATTTTTAAATATAAGATAATCAGAACTATTTTGAAAATCATAATAAATCCTTTCTAAATTAAGAAATGTAAGGAGACTATAGAGACCATTAAATTCTAAACGTTCTAAAGATATATTTGTAGGCTCCCTAAGAGGGTTTTCATTAAAATAATTTCCAACCCATAAAATTGCTTCGATTCTCTCATCCTCAGTATATTGATTATAATTAGTACGACTGTAATTAGATATATACAAAAATCCACATAAAGATATTAATGTGCAAACTTCGAATATTTTAAAAATACGAATCTTTTGTTCTCTTGTTCTCTTCATACTTTTTCTTTTTTCTAAATACCAATCTTTAATATTATCAAGCAAGTAAATTAAAGTAAGAATAATTATTACTGCCCAAAATCCGGAAAAGATTTCAAATAATCTTACTTGAAATTCGGAAAAGAATTCATGAAGATTTTGAGTTATATCAAGTTCAATCATTCCAATATAAAAAGTTATTAGAAGGAATAATGTTGTAAATACAAAGGTAATTTTAATAAAATTAATTATGTTACTTTCTTTTTTATTCAAATTAAAGTGGAGAGTAAAATTAAGAAATAATCCGATAATAATGAAAATTATTCCAAAAAGGTATGTTCTACTATAAAAATCACTAAAGACAAAAATTACTGGCAATTGAAATAGAAATCCCTTAAAGAAACCTTCTATAGCATGATTAACTGGGTTTTCTATAAGGAACTTCCCAATAACTTTTAAAATATCTCCAATCATAAAAAGCATATAATTATTATTGAGAGATTTAGGTGCAAATATACTCGGAAAATAACGTCTTAAGTAATTCAAAATTAAATCAATTCCTATATCTGCATAACTTAAAATACATATTATATAGGGTATCAAAAAAATAAAAAAGTATAAACATGTTAGGATGATAACCATTGAATATTTAATTATTAAATTAAATTTCTCCTTTAAATTTTCTTTATCTTGAATAAGAGCTGTAATTAAAATACATATTTCATAAAAAATATACAAAAGTAGATAAAATACACCATATAAAGGATGTCCCATAAAAATTCCCGCGATTATTAATCCTTTAAAAAAAATATTTTTATCAATTATTTTTTGTTTGAAATAGGGTATCAGTGAATCTTGATTTGATTGAATAGTTTCTAATGTGCTAACATCTAGAAATAGTAAAAATAAGAATCCTAAAGTAGTTGATAATATTGAAACTATAGGCATTCCATATCGATAAAAAATATAATTTACACTTAATAAAACTATGAGAACTAAAATTATGTCCCTTTTTTTTTTAAAGATTTTTTTGGAAATTACGAATATAACAAGAATATTAATACTAAATAAAAAAACGGGGATATATTTGAAGAAATAATAAAAGACATAAAAATCATCAATAATCGAAGTTGCTACTCCAAATGATAATATAAAACCTGGGGGGCGCGTATATTCAGTTACATAATTTAAATATCCATTTTCATGAAGAAACCATGTATGCGAAAACCAATGATAGGGATCTTTTGAAGGATATCCAATAGCTTTATCAATAAAATAAAGTTGGAGCAGCAATTGCAATAAAAAGACGAAACAAATTATAAGAATATATTCTCTATTTCGCTTTATATAATCTATAAAGGATTTTTTTGTAAAGTTATTCATCTTATCTTTTATAATATCATTTTTAATACATAGATAAATTAAAAATAACACATCAATGAGTATAAATGGTAAATAAGCTGTAAAAAAATTAACTATTCTTAAAGCAGCTAATATCATTAAAATTATCATATGAAAAATAAGTCCAATAGCAAATGACTTTAAGATTAAAGTTAATGAAATCTTTTCGTTCAAAATATCATTATCTATGATAGTAAAAATAATATAACCAAAAATTGTTATGGTAATGAAATAAATTAAAAACAGATTTAATGCTACTAAGAAATATCCTATTTCAAATATCATATTATAACAAAATTCAGAGAATTTAGAATTTTAATTTAATCAATATTTTAAATTAAATATAATTTTGTCTAAAAATAATTTAATTGTCATAAATCTAAAAATCAATTGTATCTCAATAGAATTCCATTTTGATTTAGAAATCAACTTTTTTATCTTAATTGGATTAAATAATTTATAAAATAGAGGATTATCTTTAGAAAATAAATTATTAATATAATTAATAAATGGTTCATAACCAGATAACCAACCCCTAATTTCCTTATAGCTCTTTTTGAAAATAATATGTGTTTTTAATTTTTTATCAAAATAACGTATAATTCTGTAGAAGAATTTTATTAAAAAATTCCTATAATAAACGGGTATCCTTCTTTCAGGTCTAATTTTTAATAACTCTGGAAGTTTAGCTTTTAAAAAAGAGTAAAAAAGAGAACGTTTCAATCTTAATTCAAATGGAATTTGCATTAAAAAATCAAACAAATCAAGATCCGTAAAAATTGATATTTGATTATACAGTCCTAAAAAATTAAAAGATGGAAGATTTTTCCAAAAAATTCTTTGTCGATATTTATAATTAAATTCCTCTTTTTTTTGCCAAAATTCTGAATTCTTTGAAATATTGGAGAAATGAATAATTTTTTTCTTTATATCTGAAATTATTGAAGATTTATTGAAATAACATGCAATATCATCAATATTTCCTATTTCTATATGACATTTTAGAATATTTTCTACAAATTCTGTATTATTTTTAATAAATTTATCCCATTTATCAAGATACATACCAAATTGATAGTCTCCAATATATCCTGATAATAAAATATCAAACTCTGGAAGTTTTTCGAAAATTGCATAGTACCACGTGTATAAAACATTCATCATTGGATTGTAATTAATTGATTTCTCAGAAGAATTAAAAAAGTCTCTATTAAAACCCAATTCATAATGCTCTAGTCCAAGTAATTTGACAAGTTTTCGAGAGATATAGTAAGCATCGGAATTTGTTTCACCATAAATAAATGTTTTAATTTTCAATTTATATTTAATAGCATAATAAGCAACCAAACGAGAATCCATTCCGCCACTTAACCCAAGACCATAAACCGAATCTGATGGATTCATCCTTTTTATCCTTTTAAACGCATTATTAAATAAACGGTCGAGCTGAAATATTATATTATTAATATTAAAACTCATTGTAATATTGAATTTATAGTCATAATACTGGTTTTTTATTAATGAATTTGAATTTAGATCGAATTTGTAAATAGTACCCATCGATACAAATTTAATGAATTTAATGAAAGTTTTTTCAAATAATGGAAATTCAAATAGAATAAATTCATATATGCTTTCTACTTCAACATCGCTCAATGAAAAATTCTTAGATAAAAGAATTTCATTAAAAAAGTCAGAAATTATTAATAAATTATCTTTAAAATAAAAAAATAAATCAAAATGTCCAAATTTATCAGTAAAAAAATATAATTCCTTTTTTTCGATATTATAATAGATTCCGCAAAAATACCCCTTAATTTCACCAATGATTTCTATCCCGTTCTTAATTATTTCTTGTAATAAATCATTGAGCTCAAAATGGTTTTCCGGATAAAAGGATCCCTTAATAAAGAGTATATGAGAATTGATCCTTTGATATTTTCCAATAATATATACATCTTCAACTTTTTCTGAATTTTCTAAAGCGATTGTAGAGACAATAAAAGCCATTTTCTAATCTATATAGTAAAATTATTCAATATTAAAAAATATAAATATATAAATTAAATACATAAGAATTTATTAAATTTATAGAAATGAATAAAGAGAAGCTCTTTTATAATATTCGTTCTATTTCTCATTATTTAAATAAATGGTTTTATGAGAGAAAGGAATATCAACATCTAAGAGAACTTCTAAAAGAAACACCAAGATCAAATCTTTTAAATAAAATAATTGTTTTTAACACAGTTAAACCTAAAAGAGACTATATTGACAGGGAACTTTTTATTGGAAAAATCCTTGCTTTAAATGGTGCTAAATGTATTATACTCCTCGATGATGGAATTCTAAAACATTGGGAAACAGGGCATTTATTTGAAATAAGAAGTTTTAAAACACCACTTAATTTCTTACTTTATAAAAACATTTTAAAAAAAGCACTCAAAACATATAGAGATCCAAACTTAAGAATAGTATATTATAGTGAAATTATTGATAAGGATAATATTAATATTAAAAATTGGCAAGAATTAAAGAGATATGCATTATCTTCAACAATGCGTTATTTTCAAACAAGTGAATTAAACTTTAATGATAAAATAGTGAAGGATTATTACCTTTTATCTTTAAAAAATGCTGTTTTAAGTAGAAATATTGCAGAAAATGTTTTAAATAGCTTTAAACCAGATTTTTTTGTAACTTCTCATGGTATATATTCAATTTGGGGTCCTGCCTATGAATATATGAAAGTAAAGGGTATAGAAAGTTATATATATACTCGTTCTCATAGTCATTCAAAGGACCGACAAGATGCTTATTTTACTTTAGCTAAGGCCCAAACACTTTCAAGATGCAAATTCTGGCAAGAGTTCAAGGACACACCTGTAACTAAAGAAATGGAAATAAAAGTAAAAGAATTGTTTAATCTTAGGATTAATCATAAGACTAAAGATACTGAGCTTTATTATGAGGGAAAAATAAATACTTATAAAATAGATAAAAATGATGGTTATAAATATCATATAGCCATATTTCCAAGTTTAATTTGGGACGGAAATATTCAAGATCGCCATATAGCATTTGAAGATATAATGGATTGGCTTATTTCGACAATAGATTTTTTAAAAAATAGAAAAGATATAAAGATATATCTTAAATTTCATCCTGCGGAAGTATCAACATTTAAGGAATCTGCAAAAATTCAGGATTTGATAAAAGATTACTTAATTACAAATAATATTCAAAATCTTGTCTTAATCCCTACTGAAAATAAAATTGATCCTTATAAATTTATAAAAAGTGGTATTGAT
>Ga0114925_10000435_pt1 | contig 18353 bp, 18 predicted proteins | sample SumtaG_2_FD_87287 | JGI IMG/M metagenome (GOLD analysis project Ga0114925, IMG submission 87287) | Deep subsurface microbial communities from Indian Ocean to uncover new lineages of life (NeLLi) - Sumatra_00607 metaG | ecosystem: Environmental > Aquatic > Marine > Oceanic > Sediment | place... | reverse complement strand
TTTAAGAATTAAAAATTTCAAGAATATATAGTTATGGTAAAAATTTTTTGCCTAAAAATTACAAAAACTTCTATGGGCAAAGGATGAATACCATAGAGGATTTATAATTTCTTACGATGAATATGATGGAGAAAATCAATCTTTAGAAGTCGAATATCCAAATACAGATTTTAATATGGAATCTGGAGATTTATTCAAGGAGACAATTGAATCTATTGAAGAAAACGACATTGATTATATAGTTGTAAGCAGCCCTCGATACAATTTAAGAAGAATTTATCCTCCTGTAGATGAGCTTTTTAACAAATTATCATCAAAGAATTTTCTTGATTTGAATGGATGCGAATACCTTAATGAAACATATTACTTTCGAGATCTGTTTCATTTAAACACATATGGTGCTAAAATTTATACCAATCTTATTTGTGAGAAATTACAGAATCATAAAGTAATATAATAAAAAATAAAAAATAGATTATTTTGGTTGTGTTTTTTCACGCTTAATGAATTCAGGTTTAATTCTTGTTACTCTTTTGACGATCTTTGCTTGTAATTCAAAATTAACAAACTTTTTTTCTTCTGAAGGTATTTTTACATTATATTTATAATTTGGCTCTTCTTTTACTGAGGGCTCAGGCTCAGATTTTACAAATGTTACATCCTTAGTTTGTTTAAAATTAAGCTCTAACTCAATTTCATTGTCTAATTTATTTTCAATTGTAATTTTTCGTAAGATTTTATCATATCTTGTTCTTACTTCTATATGTTCTTTTGGTTTTAATGCATCTTCGAAGGTTATCTCCGGTTTGCCTTCTTTAATCTGTACAATATCGTCATCCACAGTAATATCATCATCAATCATTTTTTCTGAAATTATTTTATTACCAATAGTGCCTGAGGTTGTCAAAAAGAGAAATGGTAAATTATTCTTATATAATGTCATTGGTGAATTTACTGGAATATCTTTAGGTTCACCTTCTTTTATTAAGACATACTTAACAATAACATCCCAATTTTGTTTATTATATGTCGCAGTATTGGCAGTATATTGAATATTAATTTCACGTTCAATAGTAAAATCACATTTAGATTTAAACCATTTTAATTTTATTTTTTTCCTGGTCGGTACATTTGCTTTCATTTAAGATACACCTTATAACATTAAATTCCTCATTCTTTGTGTTCTTTTCATTCCTTTAGCTTGCATGGCCTGTTGAGCGACTTCACCTTCATAATATGCCTCTTCTGAGGGTTGATCAAAGTAATCTACCCCTCTTGTTATTGTAGAAATAGCGGGAATTTCAAATATCGCAAATCCTAATTCAACATCATTATAAGTGAACCCTGAGTGATTACCAACAACGATAAAACCTTCAATTTCCGCAGTTTTACCATCTTCATTAAGATTTACCTGTATAGTCGTTTCCCATTTAATTCGTCTATCGTTTAAAAAATAGCGAATTTTTACTATAATTTCGCCTTCCTTCTTTGCGTTAATTATAAAATCAAAAGTTCCTTTCATGTCTGAGTATGTTCTATAAGAGCTTGCTTCACAAATAGTCGTGACTTTTTCTCGTAATTCTCGCGTGAAATCTATACTATATGATATGATTGATGTAGCTGCGCTCTTCTCCCTGTCAATGATTTGTTGGGATGTATTTCTATCCGGGAGCGAAATAATTGTTTGTTGTAAGCTAATAAAGTCTTTATCTCCTGGATTAATATATTCTAATTTAATATCAGCAGAATTCGGGTCAAAAGAGGCTGGGACATTTACTATCTCGAATTTATTCATACCCTGATTTAAAGAGAGCCTTATCTCACGCTCTATGATCCCGCCGCCTCCATTAAATATATCTAACCTAGTTACTTTCGGATCTATTAACATAAAAATCAATTCTTAAAGTTTTGTAATAAAAAATAAGTAAACCCCATTATATAAATATTTTAACTAGAACTAAGTATTATCTTGAAAACTATAAACTTTACACAAAATATTTAAACTTTTTTTATCAACTATTATATGAATGACTTTATATGAAATTTCGATTACAAATCACACGGGTTATCCATTTTACAAGTGGGAAAAACCAGATAAGCCTAAAGGCATTGTTAATGTAATTAAATGCACCAGATATCCTGATCTTGAAACAAAACAAGAGCATCGAGATTTTAAATTAGAGGCAGGTTATATTGCGGCTATGTCAATAGCTGCTCGAGCTCAAGGCACGAGCGTTGCAGGTGTCCGAAAGAAACCTATATCTGCAGAGCAGTTTAGCGATGAAGGAACTATAGAGGACATTATCTTCGACCTTGCGGTTGATACTTACATGAATGAACAAAACCTATACAACCGGATGTACAGAGCCATAGATAACATAATATCTAGTGAAAATAGAAAATATTTAGAGGATGAGGATTTATCCGAAGAAGAGGAAATGCAACTTAAGGATGTTTTTAATGATAATATTGTTCGACAGATTATAATTGAAAGATCTACAGATATAGGTTTAGCAATCATAGATACATTACATAAAGTCAAGGGGCAAGAAAAAAAGCTTTACGAATACGGCATACTTGGCGTCGGAATAATGTCATCAAGTTATAATGTTCTATTCTATAGAGGAATAAAAACATTTTTAGGACTAACTGATGATGATTTAGAATTTCCAGGAGATATTCCGGATAACGAGAGTGAGTTATTAGAGATTTTGGCCGTAACTCAAATACCAATGGATATTGAGGCAGGAGAATCCAAATTTGCTTATCCTTACGAAAAAAACATTAATTTTATAATTCATAATTTTGACATTGGTCCTATTATTCTTGGAGTAAAAGAGCCTTTTCATTTACTTGTTTGTGTTAAGGCGGGTTTCCCAAGTAAAGAAAGTATTGATGACCTAATTCTGGGAATCGCAGCTCATTTGGTTGATTAATTCTACTTTAATTATTCTAATTGAGGCCACGCTTTTGATTTAAGAGAAGATTCAATGGAATATTTTTCCATTCTTGCTAATTTATATGAAGATAAATCGTTCTTATTGATATAATATTTTAATTTCTTTAATTCTGTAATTGAGGGGATTGATTCCGAGAACTTTGGTAACCACTTCCTCTCATAATAAAGCATATTTTCCATCATAGCTTCGATTTTTTCATCGTCTTCTATAAATTGACACATATTATCGGCTAAGAGTGCCTTTAATAAGTCATCAGGATTACCAGAGTGAGCGGCATTAACTACTAACTGTTGGTTTTTTGCATGAGGCATTACTAACTTATTAACTTCTTTTGGTAGAGGTCCAATTTTTGAAGGTGTCAGTTTATCATCTTTAAAGTAACAAGGGATTTCAACCACACAATTATCTGGTAATGAGGGAATGATTCCCTTATTAATTATATTACATACATGATGTTTTGGAAGGTTTCTAAGTTTATCCTTGATCATGAGCAACGCTTTCTCACCACCTTCCATAGGACGAGTAATTAATTTTATAAACCACCTATTCCTGTTTCGTTTTGCCCACCTTATAAGAGAGTACACCAAGCGTCTTTGTATGCTAATATTTCTCACATTTCTCAATTTTATTCCAAAGGGATCATCTTTATAATTAAAATAATTATAATACTGAGGAATAAATTCAGCAATATGTCTGTCTCCAACGTAGCAAAAGTATCCATATTTTTTTAGAAGGTAATAGTTATAAGGACGCCCAAATTTTTCAGAAGTGTAAGCAAGCTCAGCTTTTTCGCGCATTTGAGGATATATATCCTTTCCACCATACTCTAATTCAGTAACCCACGAGAAATGATTTAATCCACCATATTTAAATTTAAATTTCTTCTTAAGAGTTGGATCTACTCCGCATAGTTTTAAAAATCTGCCAAATCTTTTAGTTTTCACATAGAATAATTCATGACATAGTCCAACGGATTTGAGTTTTGGGGCGGCTTGAATTGCAGCTAACATCAAAAATCCTTGGGGGTTAGTATAGTTTAAAACTGTCGCATTTGGGCTATATTTCTCGATATCTTTAATAATATCTACTATGACAGGAATTGTTCTAATTGCTCGAAATATACCTCCAGGGCCGACAGTATCACCCGTATTCTGAGGAATTCCAAATTTCAAGGGAATATGAATGTCAAACCATTCAGATTGTTGGATTCCAATAGATATAGAGATCATTACTATATCCGCATTTAGGAGTGCTTTACATCTATCTGTTGTTAAATGGAGTTCAATGTCCATATTATGCATATAAATCATCTGCCTAATTCCATCGGCCATTATGATTAAAGAATTAGCATCGATATCGACTAACCATAATTCAACGGGATGGAATGTTTTGGCGAAATCAAGAATATTTAAAGCACAAGGAATAGTGAACCGGAAACTTCCAGCACCGACAAAGACAATTTTATATTTTTCCTTTGTCATTAAGGTTTTAAGTCAATTATTAATTTTAAAAGATTAGGTTTTACCGCCAATACTTTTAACAATTTAATATAATTTTCTGTAGAAAGGATTTCGTTACTTCTTTTCCTCATAACGCTTGTTGCACTTCCATTATCGCTTATATCTTTTTGGGGATGTGCGGCTTCATTTCTTAAGTCAGAGATCTTGATACCTGTGATAGTAAAATAATTATGATTAAACAAGGTCTTTGAAATCTCTATTACATTATTATAATTTTCTCTAAACCTATCTTTTAAATACTCGGAAAATCGAGTAAAAAGAATTGTATGATTTCCAATCTTCTTATCTGTTAAATTTAATAAGAAAAAAGGAATATTTCCGAATGTTAGATGTCTATTCCGTTCAATATAGTTTTTAAAATTATAGTAAGTTCTCTCTCGAGGATCTGAACCATCTGATTTAAATGGTTCAAGAATCTCAAAGAAATCATATTGATTCATAAGCTTTTGAACCTCTTGTCTAAATGGTTGAAAAATTGCCAATTTTATTTCTCTTTCAAGTCCTTTACAGATATTAATAATCGCGTTGGAAACATTTTCCGCCCTCATGCTAGACTCTGCCTGTAAAAAGTCTTTCTTCGTTAATTCATCTAGCTTTTCCCAAATCTCATCTTTTAAAATATATCTCTTTAAAAATTTCTCAACTTTAAAGAGTAGAATTTTTTGAAATAATGCGATGACTATCAAAAAGCCTAGTGGTAAAGTACATGTAATATATAATAACCATTCATTTGTATTAAGAGCAAGAAATACAGCACAAGTTATAATGCCAAAAAATATACTAAAAATTACTTGAGTAAATATAAAAAAACGATTTTGAAAACCCAGATCCGAAATTTTCTTCTTCTCAAAAATATAATAAGCAATCAATAAAGATATATAACATATTAATAAAACTGTTAAATAAACATTAGTATTTTGAATTACCGGGAATTGTATTAAAATGTCATAATAAATGAATAATGCCAAGAATACCGATTCTATTAGCAATAAATTCTCGTTTTTATCAGGTCGGAATATATCCTTTGCTCTTTTAAGTGTATTTTTTATAGTCATTTTAGTGAAGATTAATTTAATTCTCTCATGAAGATATTTCTTGGTAATTAAACATCTCTATAATTAATAAAATAAAAATTAAATTAATATTTAGGTTTAATTTAAAAAGTGGAATAAATAATGAATTTATTCGCTGAGCCTATACTATAAATCTCAAATTTAGACCCTCGTTTAGTTTCGCAAAATAGTTGTATCATTGGAAAAAGATGGAGTTGTGTTATTACTTGGGCACTATTATCCTTCTGATATTTTTGATAATCGCTCCCTGCAGCGGAAATTGTTTTTTTAATATTTTTATTCCAATAACCTAATGATGCTTCCGCTTTAGAGCTTAATGTCTTGAAATCATTAAATTTTATACCTTCAACTTGCTGAATTAGTTTATGTAAGTCTTGCTCCATCTCTCGTTCATATTTCGTTCCTGCGCTACTGTGAAGTACAGGAATACCGGTTATAACGGTTTTGAAAGGGACAGGAAGAATATCATATTTATATAAATTCTTATGACCCCCACATTCTTTACAGCGCACTCTTAGATTACCAATTCCATAACACTCTGCACAAGGATAATCGAAGATTTTTTTCATTTTTTCTTGCTTTTCGCCCATCAATATAGACCAAGTCTCTTCGATTTTTCCAGTACCCTTGCAAATCTTACATTTTTGATCCGTATATCCTCTACCTTTACAAGTTTTGCATTGAATACCTTTAATGGAGTCGACCATAGGGACTTTTTCCTTACCTTTCCAATTTTCTTTAATGATATTTCCTCCCTTAAAAGAGTAAAAAGTTTCCCGGCTTAACCTTGGAGCAAGTATTAAATTAGCCTCTTCTTTCCCTTTGACTGGAGCAGTTGTTTTTTTGATTGCGAAATAAATCGCCGCTTCTTTCATATTATCTTTTACATATTCTGCCGCACTGATTTGATCTAAGGAAAATACTGCGCCTTTTGTTCCAAATTCTTTTTCCATATTTTTCTTATTTTTTCGAATGGCATTTTTCTTCCACTTCTCAAAAATGGAGTCTAAGTTAGGTGTTTTTATATAAATATTTTTCGCAGGCATTGTTTTTCTCAATTTTTTAGAAATTAAATATAATGAAAATAATAAATTTTTATAAGTTTATAAAAGATTATAAAAAAAGAGAATTTATATTTTTATAGAGCAATTAACGAATATAAGAACAAAAACAAAAAAATTAGTTGAGAAAAAATGAGTGAAGCAGAACGACAAGGTGTCCAATACTTCTTAGATTGGATAAAACAAGGAGGACTCCAGCAATGGATTGACCATTTTTTAAATCAGGGAGATGAAACGAAACTACGTCAAATAAAGGAAATTTACGATAAAATAAAAGTCATATTTGGTTTTTAAATTTCAAATTTAATTTATTTCACCTTATATATTGCGAATTATATAATTTTATTCATTGTGTTATCTTTTGACTACTCCTACAAGAAAGTACTTTATTGTTTTTGATAGAGATCGTATCCATAAAAAGGATTTAGTTTTTAATGTTAATTTCTTTTACTTAAAATCCTTTAACATAAAAAAATTTAGTTTTACCTTTATAAATGAGCCTTTTTTTAGAGGGTTTGTTCTTTTTGGGCGGGATTTTAATGATAAAATGCGTCCGTTGGAATTTAAAAAAATACAAAAAGATAATACCGTTATCCCCGTTAATCCAAGGCTGTTTAAAAAGTTCTTACTCGCAGAAAAAAATAAATTTATTGCCTTTTCTGAGGATGCTCAAGAAAGCGATTATGAAACGATTACAGAGATGCTTGAAAATTTTCAGTTTGACAAAAATAAAGTTATAAATTTAACATTCTGTAGTCTTTGTCTAGATAATAATGAATTTAACATGTTAAATAAGAGTGTACAAATAAAATCCGTAAATAAACAGACAATATGTTCAAATTGTGCTTTAAGTATTGTTCTTAGAGAGGCAAAGTCGATTGGGTTAATTTCTGAGGGTCGAATAAATCCAAAGATAAAAAATTTCTTTAATCATATGCTTTTAAAATTTAAAAATGTTCAAAAAGTGTTAAGCGCATTTAAAGGAGATTTCAATCCAGTAGTTAATAAGGAAATAACTCTTTATGATGTTGAAAAAACTATGCCTGTTAGTAAGAAGTATAAGAATAAAAAAATTACAGATTTAGATATTCCTTTGCAATTCAAAAATTTATTAGAAGAATTAGGAATTGCTACTCTTTTACCAATCCAAGCTATTTCAATCAAAGAAGGGTTGCTTGGCGAATATTCTAGTCAATTAATTATGGCACCTACCTCGGGTGGAAAGACATTAGTAGGCGAATTAGCAGGTATCTCAAAGGTTCTTAATAAAAAAAATTTAAAAATGTTATATTTAGTTCCAATAGTCGCATTAGCAAATGTTAGAACTGAAGAGTTCAGTAAAAAATATAAAAAATTTAAAATAAAGATCGTTAAAAAGGTTGGAGAATCCTTACTCGAGAAGAGAGAAGAGGAGGATTTAGAAGAATTAGTGAATGCGAATGTTATTATTGCTACATATGAAGCTATTGATTATCTCTTAAGGAGTGGAAAAAAATCTATTATAAAAGACGTAGCAACTGTGATTATTGATGAAATTCAGACTTTGATTGATCCCGAACGTGGTTTTATTTTAGATGGTCTTATCGCTCGGTTAAAGACTCAGTATAAGAATGCTCAGTTTTTATATCTTAGTGCTACAATTGGAGAACCCGAAATATTAGCAAATAATTTATCTTGTAAATTAATTAGATATAATAACAGACCTGTTGCAATAGAAAGACATTTAATCCTCTGTCAAGATGAGTTTAGGAAGCGCAATTTTATTTCAAGTTTAGTCAAAGCAGCGTTTTTTCAAAAATCCAGATATGGTTATAAGGGACAATCAATAATTTTTACAAATACAAGAAAGAAATGTGAAGCTTTAACTGATTATTTAAATAATAAGGGTCTGAATATACGTTCATATCATTCAGGGCTAACAAATGAAGAACGAAAAATTATTGAATCACAATTCCAATCGCAAAAAATTGCAGGAGTCGTAGCAACTGCCGCATTAGCTGCAGGTGTAGATTTTCCAGCGAAACAAGTAATTTTTGAATCCTTAGCTATGGGAATTAAATGGTTGACAGTAGCTGAATTTGAACAAATGTTAGGAAGGGCGGGGAGATTAAAAAAACATGATTTAGGTTTAACATATTTACTTGTTCAACCGGGAAAAATTTATTCTCCATCAATGAGAAATACTACTGAAGAGAACATTGCGATAAGTTTATTAAGTGGTAAAATAAAGGACTTTGAACAAGTACCAAATAAAGACAAATCGATTACAGAATTACTTGCTTTTATATCTATATTTGACCAAGGAGTAAATAAAGATGGAATTTATGAATTCTACGAATTTTTAATTAATAACGATTATGATTTAGAATTTTTTATAAAGAAACTAATCTCTAATAAGCTAATTAGAGTAAAAGAAAATTTTTCTATAAAAGTGACGCATTTAGGACGATCAATCGCCAAATCTTTCTTAACAATTGACCAATGTCTGGAAATTATGGAAACAATAAAAAAAAAAGAGAAAAAACTTATTGAAATCGTATTAAATCTTAAACCAATTAAAAATGTATATTTATCGAAAAAAGTTGTAGCGGATTTAGCTAAAAATGTAAATATGAAATATTTTTCAAATAATTTATTTAGCGCCAGCGTACTTTCCTTGATGAATGCGGATAATGTAAAAAAGAAAAGGGGTAATTATTCCAGGGATTTTATTGAATTTATTACCAAATGGATTGCAGATATATTTAATTGTAAATGTAAAGATAATCCTTATTGCGATTGCGGTCGTTTAAATCTTGAAAAACTGATCCTCTCCTTAAGAATTGACGAAAACTTCTCAATCAACGAAATTAGAAATTATTTAGAGGAAGAATATAAGATTTTGACCTTTAAAGGAGATTTAATCGATTATTTCGAGAATTTAATATATTCCCTAGAAAGCATCAAAAATATATCTAAAGGGATTTCAAATTTAGATCCTGACTATAAAACTGAAATCTCTGATATTCCAAATGTTATTAGAAAAATTAAGAATTAGTATAGTAAGCAATTTTTAATATATAGTTTTATTTAATTAAATATTAGATATTTCATAAAAAAACTTCAGAAAATTTCTGAAACAATGAATATGTTCATTTAACACACCAATATGCTGTATACAATCTTTATTTATCAGACTCAGTCTGGGCTTTTAATTTATGATAAGAGTTTCCAAGATATCAGTTCTGGAAAGATGGAGCTTTTTAGCTCATTCTTTTCTGCCATCAAATCCTTTATTTCAGAGATGGTCTTGGGAGGGGGATCAACTGAACTAAAGAATATAGAATTGGGAGATTATACAGTATTAATTACTTCTATAAACTCGATTGAAGCAGATTTGGTAATAATTTCGGATAAAGACGATATTAAAATCATTAATAAATTAATCCCTAAAATTATTAAAATTCTGCAAAAACATCAACAGACCTTCTTAGAATGGGATGGAAATAGAAGTTTATTTGATGTATTGGATCAGCCTTTTACTAATTTAATATCCTCCAAAAAGCAACTAATTGGAGAGACTACATTAATTGAAAATCCAGAATTAGTTTTAAAGTCCATGTGGGCTCATAAAGGAGAATTAACCGCCCAAGAATCTGAGGGTTTAAATCAAGAAAGAGATTTTTTAATCAATAGGCTTGGGAAGAGCCAGAATCTTTTAAGAAAAAGCGCCATATCAGAGAAAATATTAGACCTTTCAGAGCGATTAAAGGATGATCTTAATTTTATAAAATTCCAAAATGAAGTCAAAAATCTAAAAGATCAAATAAAAGATACTAAATTAAAGTTAAGATATTATCTTGAAAAAATAAAGTCTTCTCTTTCAAAAGCCGTTGACAATTTAGGAACTAAATCTATAAAAGACGGTGATTATAAGGATGCATATTTAAATCTGTATTCATTTACTACTAAGCTTAAATTAATTGAAGCTGGTCGCAACTGGGAAAAATACCGTGAATATGCAAATATTTTAATAAACAAGGCCGAAATTGACGATCATGAACTTTCGGCAGCAATTTCAGCTATCCTAAGAATGAGTAATGATATAGATGATTATATTGATTTAGACTAAAAATGAATTTCATTTTGTATGTAATTCAATTACGTCATTATCTTTTAACTTATATTCTAACCCAACTTTTTTACGTTTTTGGCGACTTCCTTCTCTAATGATAACCGCATAGTCAAAGAGCTCTATAAAACTTCGGTGAATTTTTAAGGCAACATCTCTAACTCTAGCATTTTCATCAATTATTAGTGGTTTGTCAGCGATTTTTCCATTATTCATTGTGTAAATTTTTATTTTTTTTAGATAGTGAAGTACAATCTCTCCAAAATTTTCAGAAAATTGACTTTTTTTTATACTTGAACCAATGAATAAAGGAAAATTATTTGAATATATTTTTTTTAGGTCATTAAATATAGATTCGGTATTCGGGAGGTCTCCTTTTGTCCCCAATATAATTGCTTTTTTATAAACAACGGAAGTAGTTAAGGCATCTACAACATGATTGAGTGTAATCGCACCATTAATTTTTACAATAGCGTTCCTAATTCCATTCTCATTTACAATTTCTCTTATTTTTTCGGTAAATATTGCTAAATCTTCAACCTCTTTTGCTTCTTTAGTTAGGTAAAAAACTTGAACTCTATTAGAACCGGTCTTTTGTATAGAAATTGGAGGAGGAGGGCTATTAATTTTTATATCTGCTTCAGATAATTCTTTTAACATCAATTCCATTTGATCCTTAACGTTTCTGGACAAATCAACACATAGAACTAATAAATCACAAGCCCTAAGCTGAGATAAAATTTCTTTCCCATTTCCAACTCCTTTTGAAGCATCTTCCATTAAGGAGGGCATGTCAACTATCTGAAACCGAATTTTCTTATATTTATATATTCCAATTTCGGGAAGAGGTGTGAATTTTCCGATTTTATCTTTCGCAGCTTTAGTTAAATAATTAAGAACTGAAGTTTTACCTACGCCTGGTGTATGAAAATCACTTATTAAAATAATCTGTAACCCTTCTTTTTTAATCGAAAATGGACTACTTCTTTTCCCGGTACTCTTTAATCTTTTCCTTCTCGCCTCTTGTTCACGTTTCAGCTTAGCTAAGCGAGATCTATTTAGAGCAACAATTTTTTCTGTTGCTTTATGTTTAGGGACAAGAGAAAGGAATTCTTCTAATTTTTTGATCTTCTCGTCGATAGAACTCGCATCTAAATATTTTTCATAAGCTGCTTGCGCTTCTGGGCCGACATTTGAGCTCAAAAATCAACCGCTCCTTAATTTTTTATTTAAAATATAGATCTAAAGCGATCTTCTGTCTTCATTTTTATATCTCCTAAAATATCGCTAATTCTATTCTCAAATTTTCTAAAATATTTAGGCTTTTTTGAAAAAATATCATGAAGAGAAAATCGATTTTGAAAATATGTACTAATTTTTGTTAATAAACTTTTAACTAATTCTGCGTCTGTTTCTTTCTCAATTATGGCATAGCTTAATAAAGCCTCTTTCATAGAATCTTCCTTTCCTGGCAATTTTATCATCTCACAATAACAAACCATTTTAAACGATGCAAGTGATACAACATTGATATCATCTCCAAATACTTCTGTGGTAAAACTCTCAAGAGCTGAAAGAAAACCTGCCCGTAAATTGGGGTCTAATACCTCTGTCGATGAATAATATTTAATTTCAATTAAGTTTCGATTACTTATATTGATACCAGTTTCTAAGACAGCCATCTTTCTATTTTATATTATTTGTATTGAACTAATAATAATTTATCATTATATTTTTTGTTTCTTTCTATTTGATTTTATATTTTTATGTTTGTTATTCGTTAATATTTAAAATAAATTTAATTAATATCTAACTGTTTTTTATACGTAATAAAAGTATTTTGTAGCAAGAAGCTAACCGTAAGTGGACCTACTCCCCCAGGTACTGGAGTTATTTTATAACATTTATCAATTACATCATTAAAGTTCACATCTCCACATAATTTTCCTTCGACTCGATTCATACCTACATCTATAATAATTACTTCTTCTTTAATGCGATCTTTAGTTATAAAATTCGGTCGTCCAACAGCTACAACTAAAATATCTGCTCGTCTTATATATCCATCTAAATCTTTAGTTGATGTATGGCATACTGAAATAGTGGCATTTCTCTTCAGAAACATAAAGATTAAGGGTTTACCAACGAGATTAGACCGGTTTATGATGGTCACATCCTTTCCTTTAATCTCAATATTGTTATCTTCTAAAAGGGCGATTATTCCCTTTGGTGTACATGCAGCTAATCCTTCATCATAATCGAATAATTTTCCCCTATTAACAGGATGGAACCCATCAACATCTTTTAACCAATCAATATGTTCTAAGAATTCTGGAGTGAATGGTCTTAAATGGTTTGGTAAGGGTAGTTGTAGGAGAATTCCATGAATAGATTTATCGTTATTAAGTTGTTCAATTTCCTTAAAAAGATTTTCCTTGGTTATATTTTCATCAAGATTTAACATTATAGACTCAATTCCTACTTGAGCACATGTTTTATGTTTTATATTTACATAAATTTTCGAAGCAGGATCTTCACCTATTAAAATCGTGGCTAGCGTGGGTTTTATTCCAGTTTTATTAGAAATATTAATTATTTTCTCCCTTAATTCTGAATTTAATTTATTGGCTAATTTCCGGCCATCTAAAATTTTCTCCATGATTGCTTTTTCACATATTTTTTTTCAATTAAATATAATTGGGAATTATAAGGAATTATTCTTCTGATTAAATTAGATATTGTTTTATATTATTAAAAAATAAGAAAAAATTTTATACTCTTCTTTTTCGCCATAGAACAATAAAGGCAGTAATGGCAATCGCAATTGCTGAAATAACGATTATAAGAATGATCCAGTTAAATTCTACTTTCCATATTTTCACATTTAGTACTTTTAAATCATCGTCGAATATTTTTAAAGCTTGAAAGGCGAAGTAGGATGATGTTACTGAAGATACTTTTTGTTCACTTGCATCACTCAATTCATAAAAGCCTCCATCTTTAAAATTTTGTCGATCTAATAACCATTGAGTTGTAGTATCGTTATTTAATTCACTTTCATCAAGTAAAGAAATGACTCTTATACTATAATAAGTACTACTTATTTGTGCATATTTAGCATTCTTATCTGGCAAATATCCTCCAAAATTATTCAAATCACTCTCGTCATCAATATAGAATGATTCAATATAATCCACGGTTTTAGATCGATCTGATAAATCACTTAGTTTCCCCAATATATTTACTGCTAATACTGCATAATAAGTATTTGAAAGAGTCGAAGATAAAGTAGTATTACCGCCATATCCCCCATCACTATTTTTACAATCTTTTATCCATTGCTTATGAGTGGCCTTGTTTGGAATGCTTTTCCCTATTATGGGGTAAATTTTTATAGCAAAATATGTAGAAATTAGACTAGGTGAAGTTGAAGTATTTGTTGGGGCAAAACCCCCTCCTGCTTGTTCAGTACTATCAAGAAAACTTTTTATATCATTTACTATCGCTTTTGAAAAGGTATAATTAAGGAGATCTAGAGCTCTTACATTATAATATAAATTATATAAGATAGAACTTGTTTCTTGACATATAGGACATTTTATTAAATCATCTAGCTTGTCTTTTAATTTAGATTGAAATTCTGTAATATTAATATTTGTTTTTATATTTCCAAATAAACCTTTAGTCTCAAATAATTCATAATAAGCAAGGATTTCTAGTCCATATGCCGTTGCTTCATAGGAAATATCATCGGATTCAAGAGAATTCGAAAATCCTTTATTTTTAGTCTTATTTTCAAGAATAAAATCAGTTAAATATGTTTTTCGTTGTTTAGCTAAAACGAAAGGTATGAATAAAGATATTATCATGAGAGATAATAATATGATAATCATTAAATTCCGAGATTTGCTTTTCACTTAAAGAAGAACCTCAAACAGACGATCTATTTTTTAATTCTTTTAATATAACTTGAAATTAAAAATTATCGAAATTTAGAAATATGAACGCTGAAGTATGATTGTATAAAAATAAGAAAATGATCTTAAATAATATAAAGAATACTATTGTCGAAGAATATCACTTATATCCCGATATAATAGATTAGGATCTGATAAAAATTGAGTGTGCGAAACAAAATAATTTCTAAATGATGGTAGACTCCCTAATACAGAAGCGCCATTAAAAATTGCATAATGAAGATTTCGTGGAACGAAAAATTTAAGAATTTCATCACTAGGTTCATAATAACCGGCAAATTCCTGGATTGTTGTTGTAACCGCTTGCTCAATTTTTTCTTCAACTATTTCAAAAGCTTCAAATGCTTCAACATTTTGTCCGCAATAAGGACAGAATATTGAAAAATCATCTTTAATATCTTTACCGCAATGTGGACATTTACTTCTTAATTTTTTTTTCTCTTTCTTTTTCCCTAATCCTAAATCTATAGAAAATAGGGGCGCAACCATACTTCCTCCACAGTTAGGACAAAACTCTTTACCATCTGATAAATCAACTAAAGTTCCACATTTAGAGCATGTATCTTCTTTTTTCTGAGTAGCTTTTAGGGTTTGAAGCTTTTGAGTTGGTTGCTGTTTTATTTGAGTTTTAGGTTTAGGAATTTGACCTAATTGAGGTAATAATGAGGTTAATTCTTGTTTTAACCTTTCTTCAAATCCACTATATGATGCATTACCTCCCGATAGAACAATGTGAGTTAATAAATCGCCCCAATAACTACTATCAATCATTTGTAAACAATGAATTATTGCTTGAGGGATATTCATAATATTGTAGCCTAGCATAGCTGGTTGAAACATCACCTCAGGGGCTTCATAGAGAAATCTCCCCGGAACAGCGACAGTAGAACCATCGGGCATTGTATAAATTAAATCTTCTTGGAGAGCGGGAGGATTATTAGGATCTAAAACAAAGTAACAGTTTTTTTCTTTAATCTCTCTAAAAATTTCTACTGAAGCGGAAGAAGAAACCATTATCCCCTCTCGCATTAAAAGAGCCATTAAATTTTGGTTTACATCATATCCTCCAAGACTTAATCTTTGGACTGCTTGGTAATAAATCTGACCATTTATAATAGGTACAATCCATGTAGTCCCATCTCCAGATTCAATTACTAATCCAGTAGTTAACCCTATAGAAAAAATTGATAATAGCGGAGAAGGTACCATTATTAGAGATTCGGATTTATGTGTCTCGAATAGCACTCTAGCAATATATTCTCTCGTTTCCCTCTGAACAAAGGGCGCGTCTGCGTAAATTATCGGATAAAAAGAAAGATTTTCTAACCTTAGTAATGTATAAAAAATATGATTCAGTATCTCATAGTAATCGTCCCAATCTTGAATAATTCCTCTCACGATAGGGTGTTTAACTTTTAATACACCCCTCATTTTCATTGCGTCATCTCCAATATAAATACCTCGAGTTTCTACATCCGCCATAACGGATTTATATTTTTCTGTCCCTGTTATACAAGGAAAAATGTATTTTGGCGCAGCGTCACCAGCAAATCCGATCTTTATATAAGCACTTCCAATATCAATTATTATTGGTGTTCCTGGAGACGCAATTTCCATGGAGTATCAATCTAATTTGTTTTTTCAGTTCAATCGATTGAAAAGATATTTTTCAACAATATAATTATTATATAAGTTATAAGTTCCTATTAATTTAATTTATTTCATAATTTATTGAATAACTTATCCTTTTAAATAATCATATAGCTTCTTAAGAATTTCTTGCTGAAGTATTAACCCTAATAATTCGTTATTAGAGTTGACAACGGGTAGACGTTCAATTTTATGATCAAACATTAGTTTTAGCATTTCCTTTATTGTACTATCTTCTCTTACTACAATGGGTTCAGGAGTCATTAAATCTCTAACGATTGTATTAGGGGAATCCAAAGACATAGCAAAACGGGCTAATCGAATATCTCTTTGGGTTATAATGCCGATAATTTTATTATTTCCATGAATCACCGGAAGGCCTCCTATCTTTTTTTTCAACATTAATAATTCTGTCATGCTAATTTTATCATCTGGCGCAATATAAAGAGGATCTTTAACCATAACTTCTGATGCTTTTATATCACCGAATTTCTTTAAACGGTCTTCCGCCATAATTTTATCCTACTGAGACAATTTAAATTAAAAACAGTTTCCAAAAATTATATTTCTTAAGGATAATAATCAATTTTTAAATTAAATCTTTCTCACATTCATTTTCAATATTTTAAAAATCAGCGAATTTTTTCCTTAATCCGATAAATTTTTTCAAAAGAAATTTGCCCCACTCATTTAATTTAACCCATCCACCACCTCCAGAACCTCCTTTACCTGTTATTACAGGATTCATTCCAGTTCGTTTCTCTATTCTCTTTAATATGTTCCAAGCGTATTTATATGAATATCCACAATCTTTTGCAGCTTGGGTTAAAGAGCCATTTTCGCTTTTTTCAATACACTCTAATAATTTCGCCCATCCAGAACCCAAAATACTTTCATTCTCAAATTTCAGCCAATATTTTATGCCAAAACCAATTTTAGATTTCAATTCTTCAATATTGGGTTCAGTATTGGGTTTATTTTCCATAATTACTAATATTTAGTATTTAATCATTATATAATTTATTATATCAGTAAACGATAAAACATTAAAGGAAAGCGATTTTTATTTCTTTAAAATAAAGGTTAATAAAGTTATGTTTTTTTCAAGGAGTAGTTCGCCAAAAAGAAGCAAGGAAGTCATAAAAAATCTTTATTATTTCGCAGAAAATCAAATGCTTGATTGCAATATATATCTTATTTCCGATGAAAATTCTGGTGATATCGCAATATTTGATACCGGAAATGGTCTCTCGCTAAAAGATCTATTTGAAGGGATGGAAAAAGTAAATCTTGATTATGTCAATATTAAGAAAGTTTTTATTACTCACGAGCATGTAGATCATGTGCTAGGTCTTTATCCGTTAATGAAAATTATGGAAAAGACCCCTCCAGAGATATTTGCCTATGGTAAAACCGCTAAAATTTTAAAAGAAGGAGATGAAGCACAAATCTTTCCAGGAAACCTAGGCATAAGTCCGAGTATGTTTGAAGTTGATATTATTCCCCTTAAAGTTACCGATTTGAAAGAAGGAAAAGAGATTGAAGTCTTCTCAGGATTTAATTTTCAAATTCATTATACTCCAGGCCATTCATTAGGATCAATTTCTTTTTACGAACCCTCAAAAAAAGTATTGATTCCAGGAGATCTTGTGTTTTCAGGAGGAAGTTTTGGTCGCTATGATTTTCCAGGAGGTTCTCTTAAAATACTTCAAAATTCTATTAAATATGTTAGTGATTTAGATGTGAAATATCTTCTTCCAGGTCATATGGGCATAAGTGATGATGGAAATCGCCAAATTGAGTATTCATATCGAATGGCAAATTCAATTGGTAATTATTTCTAATTTATTTCTAATATAAAAGGTAGAGATCTTTTTCAAAAATAATTCTCTTAATACACTCTTAAGTATGCAACATTTTTTAAGTAAAAACATCATAATATCTTATAATCCTAAACTTAATTTAATTAAAAAAAAAAAAAAAAAACGTGATTTTAAATGC
>Ga0114925_10000434_pt1 | contig 18358 bp, 15 predicted proteins | sample SumtaG_2_FD_87287 | JGI IMG/M metagenome (GOLD analysis project Ga0114925, IMG submission 87287) | Deep subsurface microbial communities from Indian Ocean to uncover new lineages of life (NeLLi) - Sumatra_00607 metaG | ecosystem: Environmental > Aquatic > Marine > Oceanic > Sediment | place... | reverse complement strand
CATCGCCATGAAATTCGCTGACGGTACTGTTATATAGAACGGTGATATCGGGATCATTGAGCACCCGTTGTTGCATGGCGTGTGAAGCGGTTAGCTTATCCATAATTTGAATTACGGTTACGTCTTTGGTGAATCGTTTGAGAAATGAGGAATCTTCCATGGCGGTGTCGCCCCCGCCGATAACGACCACTTTCTGATCTTTGTAAAATGCCCCATCGCAGACGGCGCACGTTGTTACTCCTTTGCCCCAATATTCATCTTCGCCGGGTACGCCCAACTTTTTGGGAGTGGCGCCGGTTGCCACGATAATTGCATGTGCTTGCAATTCCTTATCTCGATCAGTCCAGATGGTGAACGGTTTTTTACTGAAATCGACCTTCGTGACACTCTCGGATAGAAACTCTGCATCGAGTGATTGGGCATGTTCTTTCATCTTTATCATCAGCTGTGGACCCATGATGCTTTTTTCGCCCGGCCAGTTTTCCACGAGGCTGGTGTTAATCAGTTGGCCTCCGGGTGTGGAACCTTCGATAATGAGTGGCTGAAGATTGGCCCGTGCGCTGTAGATTGCTGCGGTTAATCCGGCCGGCCCAGAACCGATGATGATCAAATTTTTAATCTCTTTACCCATAGGGATGCTTTCAGGTTATTTTTTTGTCAGATGATAGATTGTATAATTTATTGTCTTCTCTCTCAAGCACATTCGCTTCAGTTCTTCCGTGGGAATAGGATATTCCTGCCCTTGTATTTTGAATGATGGCAAATCAAAGTAAATAAACTCTTTCATGCGTGGGCGATTAATGAGGTTGAGGTATCCTTTGATATCCTCATCCGAAACTGAAAGATTTTCATGGTAAGCTAGTTTATCAATAAATAACGTTTCCATCACCTGTTTTTCTGCAAGCTTTTGTACCTGGTTTTGGAAATCCTTTTGTGATCGGTAGACGTGGTAATCGGGGTTGTGTTGCATTTTATCAAGAAGTGTCTTTTTTTGCCGTAACACGAAATGGTTGGGGATCGAAAATCGATGTTTTGATAGCAGGGTGCCGAGTGCTCCTTCCACCATGGCGTGTCGTTGTGATATATCGTTCCGATACGAGAACACTTCAATTAGTTTTTTATGCATATCTTTGTTGGTTTTAATGCGAAATATTCGTTTAAAATGGTCCAAGCAAAAGTACTGGTGCGAGAGGGTGTTGGTGATTTCTATGCCAAAGAGGTAGTCAGTATCGAGTTGATCGCTGAAATATTCTTGCAATACGTGATGATCGGAAAAAAATATATCTCCCGTTTTTTTGCCCACAAAGAGCTGGCGTAGCGGGCTCTCTGTTTCATCTTCACCGAGCTTAAACCAGAAGTTTTGTGCAAAATGTTCCATAAGCGGTTTTTGATCATCATCCATAAAGGAAATATTGAAACTAACCCAGTCGCCGATGGCAAGCGTATCATCCTCGAGAGCGCTGAGTTGTGCCTTTTCCTTTTCCAAGAACGATTCTACTTGGCGATCAAGATCTTTATAATTTTTTCGTTTGGGAGGCCGGAAGGGGAAATATTTCCATTCATAGATACTTAGATCGGCAAACAAGCTGAGCTCAAAAATAAACTTTGCATCGTCATTAGGTGAGATATGTATGGTTGAAAGGCGTGGATTGCCGGCCATTACGAGTTTGTTTCTTTGAATTTGCTGGCACAGAAAATTGATAACACAATATTTCAACAACAACTCTTTTAAGTGTTCAATCAAATTATCGGTGAAGTTTTGCTTGATGTACTCAATCGGCACTGCTCCTCGTTGAAATCCATGCGTGAGCGTAGATTTTTGCTGTGATTTGGCAGCAGCATGATAGAACGTTGCAACGATCTCCGCGGGAACGGTGATCGTGGCGTAGCAGAAGTTGGGACGGATACATTCGATGGTGAACGCAAGTTGATGAACGCTTTCCGTGGATTCCTGTAGATTTTTATCCTTTTGATTGCGTGAAACCACTGCGGGTGACACACCTGCTTCATTATGGGCCATACTCTTTTTCTCCTTTTTACTCTCAATCCCTTAAACGGGCTAGCGGCGCTAGCCTAAACTCTCCGTTGTTATTTTATTTGTCATGGGTAGCAAAGGGCCGTGCCATCCGAAGCTTGCCGAGCCTGAAGGCCCGGATAAGCGAAGGATGGTGCAAGAGAAGGGACTTGAACCCCCACTCCCTTTCGGGAACTGGATCCTAAATCCAGCGCGTCTACCAATTCCGCCACTCTTGCATTCAAAATTTCAAATTTTCCTACTCTTCTACCAACTATCGCTTCTAACCATTGGTAGCAAAGGGCCCTGCCATCCTACTTCGCTCTTCGAGCTTCTGCCGTCGCATAAATCTTTGGCGGACAACCTACCTCAATTTTCTATCAAAGATAATCCTGTGCAAAGACTGGCCTGCCAACCGGAGCCTTGGCGCAGGTTGGTGGGCCGCATTGGAATCGAACCAATAACCTACAGATTAAGAGTCTGTTGCTCTGCCAATTGAGCTAGCGGCCCATCAATTCTCCCATGGTACCATAGGACGCTAAAAAGGGAAGATTCTATATGGTAGTCAGCTCTTTTTTCTTTTTTTGAGCCAGTTCATCAGCCTTGGCCACAAACGTATCAGTTATTTTTTGAAGGACATCTTCAAGGCGATTGTGGAAGTTTTCAGAGATGGTTTTATCTTTTTTGGCGTCCCTGATTAAGTTATTGAAATCTTTACGGGTGTTCCGTAGAGAGACTTTGCATTCTTCAAGCTTTTTGCCCAAAACCTTCACCAGTTCTTCTCTGCGATCGGCGCTTATTTCAGGAAGCTGAAGACGGATGATTCTTCCATCGTTACGAGGAGTTATGCCGATTCCTGCATTGCCGATTGCCCTTTCAATATCCGGGATGATGCTTACATCCCATGGTTGGATGGTGATCAATCGTGCATCGGGAGCAGCAAGGACTGCAAGTCCTTTTAATGCCATCGGTGCCGCTCCGTAGGCTGCCACCTCAATATTTTCAACGAGTGAGGTGTGGGCGCGTCCAGTTCTGATTTTAATCAGTTCGCCTTCAAAATGTTTGATTGATTTATCCATCTCAGCTTCCATAGGAGTTTGAAAGCTTTTTATGTCATTCTCTGCAAGCTGAATATCGAGTGTCATAACGGTTCCTTCTATTCTATGATACTGCCAAAATTGCTATCTTGGGCAGCGTTGTGTAACGCGTTTGGAGCAAAAATATTAAATATTCTAATTCGTTGTTTGTGTTGTTGGGCCATGCTGTAGGCGGTCAAATCCATGATGCCAAGCCGTTGCTTAATTGCCTCTGCATACGTTATTTTTTCAATGCGCTGTGCATCAGAATTCTTGGCCGGATCTTTGGTGTATATCCCATCGATTGAGGTTCCTTTCCAAATTTCATCAGCGGATATTTGCAATGATCGGAGCACTGCATTCGTATCGGTAGTGAAAAATGGACTACCCGTTCCTCCTGCAAAAAGTATCGTTTTGCTCTCATCAAGTGCGGTGTTGATTGCCTGTTGGTTTATCACCTTTGCTACTTGTGGACAGCTGATTGCGGAGAACAGCTCGGTGCTCACCCCATGTTTTTCAAAAAGATCTTGAAGCATAATACCGTTCATCATGGTGGCAAGCATGCCTACTTGGTGAGCATTTTTTGCAGCAAGGCCTAGTTCTTTTCCCTGCTTAGATCCGCGGAAAAAGTTGCCCCCACCGATCACGATGCCAAATTGGTGCGTTGATTTAAGTTCTTTAATCTGCTCAATGAGATTGACGACTGTATCGGCAGAAAAGGGTTCATGTTGTTTTCCGAAAACCTCTCCGGTGAGTTTCAGGAGAATCCTTTTTTTTGCCATGCTTACCCTTGCGTTATACGCCAATTTCGAATCGTGTGAATCGCTTTATTTTAATGTTTTCACCCGTTTTGCCAATCAGCTCTTTCAATGCATCTTCGATCGTGAACTGATCATTTTTTACGAATGTTTGTTTAGTTAGGCAAATATCGGAGTAGAGCTTTCTGAGCTTCCCTTGGATGATAGTCTCAAGGATTTTTTCCGGCTTGCCTGAGTCGGCTAGTTGTTCCTTCATGATCGTCTTTTCATGTTCCACAAACTTAGGATCAACATCCTCTGGGTTCAGGTACAGGGGTCTCATTGCAGCAATATGAAGAGCAAGGTCTTTTGCAAACTTTTTTACATCATCGGTGTTTGCTACAAAGTCGGTTTCGCAGTTGAGCTCAACGAGCACACCCATTTTGCTTCCTGGGTGGATATAGGAGTGGATAATTCCCTCGGCGGTTTCCTTGTCGGAACGTTTTGCGGCTACTGCGGCACCTTTTTTGCGAAGCATTTCCACTGCTTTTTCAAGATCGCTACTGGCTTCTTCAAGGGCCTTTTTGCAATCCATCATGCCAAGGCCGGTAATTCTGCGTAATTTTTGGATCAATTTTTTGTCGATTGTTGCCATAATTTCTTCTCCTGCTTGTCCGGCGTGGCCTCCGCCGACGCCAAGGCTTTGGCGGACAGGCGTAAGAGCGTAGCCGGAAGCTACTGTTTGCGGTCTGCCATTGGCTAGGCATCGCCGTATGTATCATGATATTCATCTTCTAGTGTGCCAAAACCCACAAATTTAGCAACTTTGGGGGGTAAAGAGGCCTTTAGGGGGTGCCTGCTGGTGGGGCTGATTACATTCGTTCAGGTTTACTAATTCCCAAAAGATCAAGGCAGAGGCTGAGGGCGGTTCGCACGATCTGCGTGAGCGCCAGGCGGGCGCGGCTCAGTGGTACATTTTGTAGATTGATCACCTTATTCTTGCCGTAATACCGATTAAAGCATTGCGCGAGCTCGTAGGTGTAGTAGGCCAGAAGGTGGGTTTGGTGATTGAATTCTATTGTTTCCAGCATCTCTTTTAGAAGAACCACCTGTTTGATCAGAAGTTCGTCTGCTCTTGAAAGATGTGCAAGATCCTCAGCAGTAATCCCTTGAAGTGCTTTTTCTGCGGCTGCTTTCTGCAAAATGCTTCCGGTGCGCACATAGGCGTACTGAATATAAAAGACCGGATTTTCATCCGTTTTGGTGAGCGCCAGATCAAGGTCAAACTCAAGTTGTGCGTCCGCTTTTCGATTTAGGTAAAAGAATCGTGCCACGTCATTGCCAACGGTATCGATCACATCCTGGAGCGTGATGATTTTTCCTTTTCGTTTGGACATGCGAACTTTTTCGCCGCCTTCTTTCATGCTTACCAGCTGGTAGAGAATCACATCCAAAGGATGCTGCGTTAGATCAAGTGCTTGTCGCATGCTATGCAAGCGGATGGCATAGCTGTGATGATCGTGTCCGAGAATGTAAATAAGCTGATCATGGCCGCGATTAATTTTATCTTGCATGTAAGCAATATCGGCTGCTGCGTAGGTGAGCGTCCCGTCTTGCTTTTTGACGACCCGATCTTTATCGTCCCCGAATTTCGTGGAGGTAAACCAGAGCGCGCCATCTTTTTCATACAGGTGCTCCTTTTGCTTGAGTATCGCAAGAATTTGTTCAATAGCTCCCGCATGCAATGTTTGCTCTGAGAACCATTCATCGAAACTGATGCCATAATCTTGGAGCGTCTTTTGGATATGTTCTAAAAGCTTTGTGGAAGCATACGTGGTGAAAAATTCATCTGGTTGATCAAGAAGTTTCTTTCCATGTTCAGCAAATAGTCTGTTGGCAAGATCGATAAGATAGGTGCCATGATAAGCGTCCTCAGGCAGCGTACTGTCCATACCGGCTTTCTGCTGATAACGAATTTTGAGTGATTGGCCCAGCTTTTGCATCTGCAGGCCAGCATCATTTATGTAAAATTCTTTTGTGACGTCATTGCCAAGAAAGCTGAGCACGTTGGCTAGTACGTCGCCAATAATGCCTCCGCGCCCATGCCCAAAATGGAGTGGGCCGGTGGGGTTGGCACTTACAAATTCAATATTAATCTTGCTATCGCGCGTGGCGTCTGGCTTGAAGAAGGTTTGCTTTTGCTCAAAGAGTTCCTGGGCAAGCTGTGCAAATGCTTTCTCAGTCAGAAAGATGTTCAAAAAGCCAGGGCCAGCTACCTCCAGCTTTTCAATGGCTGGATCGGTGAATTTTTGGGCAATTTCCTGGGCAATCTCTCGCGGATTGCGTTTGAGTTCTTTTGAAAGGATCATGGCAGCATTGCTGGAGATATCCCCAAACTGCTGCTTTTGATCATCGGTATTCAGATCAAAAGAGCATCTTTTGGTAGCCACGAGGCTGATCCCTAGTTGGGTAGTTAGGTATGTAAAAAAGGCTTGGTGAAGGGCTGTTATCTGGTTCATGATCATCAAATTCGAGGGTTATGAGTGTTGTCGAGTAGCTACCAGGGTACCCAATTACGATTCCGATGTCACGTTTCCAGGCTGCAGACTAGTGGAAAATCTGCTATACTATTCCCTATAAACCAAGCATATAGAGGCTAATATGAAGATTGCAGTTCTACTCTCCGGTGGCGTTGATAGTTCCGTTGCTCTGAAATTATTGAAAGATCAGGGTCATGCCATCACTGCGTTCTATTTAAAAATTTGGCTGGAAGATGAACTTGCCTATTTGGGTTCGTGCCCTTGGAAGGAAGATCTTGATTATGCCAAAAAGGTATGCAAGCAGCTTGATGTGCCGCTGGAAATTATCTCTCTGCAAAAGGAGTATCACGATGAAATTGTGGCCTATACGATTGCTGAAATTAAAGCGGGACGTACGCCAAATCCAGATGTATTGTGCAACAGTCGTATCAAGTTTGGCATGTTTTTAAACGCAATTGATCCGAGCTTTGAAAAAGTGGCAACCGGCCATTATGCGCAGCTCAAAGAAGTTGATGGGCAAATGCAGTTGCTGCGTTCTCCCGATCCAATTAAAGATCAGTCTTATTTTCTTTCTCATTTGAATCAAGAACAGCTCAAGCGAGCGCTCTTTCCTATTGGGCACCTGACCAAGGCTGAATTGCGTAAGTTAGCGGATCAGTTTGATCTGCCAACGAAAGATCGGAAAGATAGCCAAGGGCTATGCTTTTTAGGGAAATTGAAGTTTCGTGATTTTGTTAAGCATTACCTGGGCGAAAAGCGTGGGCCGATGATTGAGGTGGAAACGGGTATGGCTGTTGGTGAACATAACGGTTTTTGGTTTTATACGATGGGCCAACGTCAAGGCTTAGGGCTTGCGGGTGGGCCGTGGTATGTGGTTGATAAAGATCCGACCAAGAATATTATTTATATTTCTCGTAGCTATTACTCGCCTGAAAAGAGCCGAGATGCGTTTGAAGTTGATCGATGCAACTGGTTCATTGATGTGCCACAGCAAGCGCAATCGTTTCAGGTTAAAATGCGCCATGGTGCGCAACGATATGATTGTACGGTAACGCCACAAGATAATGGGCGTATGGCAGTGAAACTGCATGATCGGGATCAAGGAATTGCCCCGGGACAATTCGCGGTTTTTTATGATGATACTCGTTGCGTGGGGAGTGGTGTGATTGCGCGGTAATAATCTGATTTCTACGTGCACCCCCTCGTTTTTAATGGTACACTAACCTCCTCGATAACTTCATTCTGAAAGTACTTATATGCTGAAACTAAACCTGCAATTTTTCAAACGTCTTCCGGCTCGCGAAAAAAGGATAACGATACCCACGTTGTTCACCATTGCACGCATTATCTTAACGCCGATTATTGTGGGTGCGATGATTATGCAGCAGTGGGGGGTGGCATTTGTTCTTTTTGTGATCGCCGCATTAACCGATATGATTGATGGCAATTTGGCCCGCTATTATGGTGACCATACATTCTTAGGGGCTTGCTTGGATCCTATTGCTGATAAATTTTTGCTCCTTTCTTGTTTTTTCACGCTTGCGTTTGTGCAATCTCCTCTTTTTACCATCCCGATTTGGTTTGTGGTGCTGGTCCTTTTTAAAGAGCTGCTGTTGATCGGAAGCGCGGTGGCATTTTATCTGATTAAAGGGCATATCGAAGTAAAACCTCGATTGCTCGGGAAACTGACCGCGGTAGTTCAGATGGGATTCATTATCTGGTTGTTTGCCTGCTACTTTTTCCGTTGGGTTCCAATACGGACTTATTATTTTATGTTGGTTGTGCTTGTAGTGATGATCTTTGCGTCGCTGATCCAGTATTTGATGATCGGGTGGCGATGGTTTTGTGAGGACGATAATGAAACGTAGCGTGCTCGTGGCGGTGTTGAGTGTGAGTGTTGTATCGGTGTGGTATGGTATGGCGCAGTTTACCGAAAAGCGAATCAAAAAGGGGCCATCTATAGCAACGCTTAAAGAGCACTGTTGCCAAGAGTTTGGGGAGATTTTAAAACAGGTTCCGGAGATGTTGCGCAAAGTTGCTGCTTTGCAGGAAGAGGCGGTACAAGCAATTAGTGGGTATTGGGAGGGAGATAAAGAATCATTTTGCAGTACGGCATCACGTTCAAAACTTACTTCATGCAGAGCGCGTCTTGAAACATTGAAAGAAAAAATATCTGCGTTGTGCCAAGAAGTGGACAGTTGTATTGCAGAGTTAAATGCCGCATAAAAAGGGATCTTTGCCGGTGGCGTGTTGAAAAACCCATCATAATTGGTATCTTCTTAAGAAGCTTAAAGGGGGGAACCGATAACCTGGAATTAATAGGGGTGCATTATGATTCGACGATTACTACTCATCAGTTTTGTACTTGTTGCGCAATTGCTTGATGCACGTTCTGTGCTCATGGAACCACGCCCAGCGCAGGTTGGGTTTGCAGAAAAAGTGAATGCATACGTTAACAGTGTGCACAGCAAAACTCCGAAAGATGGGATAGGCCAAGTTCTCTCAAAGGCGCTTTTTCTTTCGGCGTCTTCCTCGATGAAAGGGGTGACTGCCATTTTAAATGAGTTGGGGCCGCATCTTATTCGAGATAAAAGTGTGGTAGAACAAGAAGCATGTTCTGCATCATTAATAAAAATATTGGTGCCGATTGTTTCTCAGTTTGAAACAGCCCTGTTCAAGGGTATTCATACTATTGAACATTCATTGGAATATTGGCAGTTTCAGGAGCTACATCCTGCATCCTATTTCTTCCACAAAGCACCGATTAAATATTTCACCTTTGACCAGAAGAAAGAAGTTGCCGATAAAATTCAGGTGCTAAAAAAGATGCGGGAGCAGCATTTTGTACTTCTTGGCAAGGTAAACATCCACCTTAGTACGTTTGATGCACAAACGGCGGTGCAGGATCAATATGCTTGGATTCAGAAATTATGCCGTGTGCTATTTGCGTATGATGAAACGTTGCAGGTGGCAGAGGATGCGGAGATTTTCCCCCTATTATACGAGGCCACGAATATTGTATCCCACTATAAAACTCATATGCGGGGGTGGTTAAAAAAATATTATATGCCCAACATCTTTGCTCGGCGGTGGATGGAGCTGACGGTAGGAACGTCGGCCGTGATATATGGAGGAGTATATTCATATACACACAAAGAAATATTGGGGAAATATACGAAAACGGGTGAAGAATATTGGTCATATGCAAAAAGTGCGGTATTTGGCGTGTGTGACAGCGAAGTAAGTGAGCAATATAAAAGGTATGAAAGTAAATGGTCGGAGGAGTTTCTCCCGCGGCACGAAAAAGTACAAGACGTGCAACAAAAGATAGCAACTGGTGTTGAAAAATCTGACGTTGTTCGTGCCATGATGGGTGCTTATTTAGACATCGGCGTACAAGGGTGTAGGCGTGTGGTTGAATCTTTTGCGGAAATAGGGCATGCATTTGCGGATGGTGAAAAGCGGGCAGGGATTGCCGAAAGATTAGCCGGATTTTTGGTTCCTGCGACGGGGAGTGTTAGGGGGGGGCTAGGAAATGCGGCAGCTCAACTTGCGAGTCCTAAAAGGAGCAATGGTAGAAAAGAGGAGGTTTCATCTTCTTCGGCTGCTGAAGAGGATGAGTTGCCCTTTCCGGTATCAGAATCATTTTATGAGGTATACAATACTGGCAAGTTGTGGGCTGCTTTGCAGAAGGATGAACACCCGCACGTTTGGGGGTTGATCCGATCGGCGCCATTTACTGTACCACTTAGTATTTTTGCTTGGAAGATGAGCAAAACGTTGTATCGACGCTATACAAAACTTCCAAACTGCGAATCGATACGTGTTGCATTAGTAGACATAGCTCTTCTTTTGAATGTGTATGGAGACGCTGCTCCCGAAGAGATGGATGCGAGTGATTTTGGTAGGTTAGCCTACCTTGCGTACAAGTTAGAATTTGACATTGGGCTGGTGCCGAAGCAATATCGTGAAAGTTTCTTGATAGAAGTTGGCTTATTGCGTACTTCGAGTTTGAATGCGCAACAGAAGATGAAAGTGATTGATTTAATGTACAAAAAATATCCATTCCTTGCGTTTCAAGGTATGATAACTGCATAAACCTATTTTACATAAAGGATATACTATGGCCGGTTACAACCGTGTGATATTAGTAGGAAATTTAACTCGTGATCCTGATCATAAACAACTTGCTTCTGGTCAAGCGGTGTGCCGGTTGGGGCTTGCAACGAATCGTCAGTTCAAAAATAAACAAACCGGTACGATGGTACAGGAAGTTTGTTTTATTGATATTGATGTGTGGGGTGTGCAAGCGGAAAGCTGTAACCAGTATTTGCAAAAGGGAAGCCCGGTTTTAGTTGAAGGGCGCCTTAAGTTTGATACCTGGGAAGATCAATCAGGACAAACGCGAAGCAAACATTCTATAGTGGCAGATCGTGTGGTCTTTTTATCATCAGCATCGGAAGCTTCTGAGGGCGTAAGTGATACTGCTTCTGCATCATCAGCAAAAGGTGATGCACAAAAAGCGAGTGGACCAGAAACAGAACTCGAGAAAGAGCTGTATTCTCAGATAGAGGGCATTAAGAAGAAAAATGCTGCAAAGGCGGCGGCCGCAAAAAAGGAGGCGGGAACTGGTGAGATCAAATTCAAGGATGAGCCACCTTTTGAGGATGAGTTGCCTTTTTAGTTTGAGGTTTGATTATTGAAAGATAGAGCGGGAGTGATCTCCCGCTTTTTCATATCTGTGATTTTACAGGGGCAACCCCTCAAAACATCCCTAAACTATTGACTTTCTGCTCCCTGTTTTAGGAAAATAAGGGTAGAAGAAGTAGGAATTTCAATACATATACAGGTATGAAGGAGAGGGTGGATGAAGGGGTATCACACATCTAAAAAATCTGCTGCTATTTTTTTAATAACACTATTTGCTGGTCTCGCTGCCAATTCGATTTTTGCCGAATCAGACCATTATTCGTTTGATTTTCTTTTTCCCAAGACGTGGTACACCAAAGCAACAGAAAGTTGCGCACAGGTGTGGGGCGCGTTTGATGATTTGATTGCACATCCTGCTACATCGCAAATCGATCGTTCCATCATTATCGATGCGGCGATCGGGCGCTTAGTTTTTGCACAGTTTTGCCTTGATTTAATGGTGGGCTCTCAGGAACCTACCGTGTCTCCTGATGATATTGCGTATCTTGCACGCGTTGTTGAGGTGGTTGGCGAACGATACGGTAAGCTTGCCGATTCCATGGAGCGAGATCGTGCCTATTGCTTAAAAAGGGTGATTAATGATCTTCAAAAGAAGGTTGCCCTACTCTAATCCAAGAACTCCTTTTTCGGTTCCCACCATTAAAAATCCTGAAGCACCGATTTGTTGTACCCAGAAAATACGATCGACGGCTGCGAGTGTTGGGTGGTTGATGATATCTGGTTGCACGATGTTCCAGTTGCTTACCTCAAACGGAAGCGTGCCAAGTTTCACCTGATCAGGCGGATCCGTTATTCGGTTGTATACAAAGAATCGTCTGCCACCATCGGAGAAAAAGTTAATGATAGGAAAGAGCGTAGCAAACTGTGTTGCGCTGCTGTTTGCATTAAACAGTTCAGGAATAAAGAAGGTATTAAATTCTGATGCTGCTCCGGACGTGTTGCCATTCCCACTAAATTGATTAATTGATCCTCGATCGAATGTTTTAAATCCACTTTCATCCTTAATGCTTATTGGCCAGGTGGTATGACGTATGGGGGTATTTGCTCCCGCAATGCCAAAGAAGGCGGTGGTGGCCGTAGTCTTGGAGGTATCCTGTTGTACCAGTTGCCAGCTTGCTGCTGCTTGGGTGGTTACCGTTGCCACACTAGCAGTACCGGCTTGGCTTGCAGTTGAACGGAACAATCCTTGGTTAGTTGCAAGGACAAGTTGTTCTTTATTTTCTGGATTGGCAGCACGCGGATCGGCCGTTGCTAGAATTTGTACGCCATAGAATTGGACCACCTTATTAAAGGCGCCCACTTGTGTTTGTGCTAACGTGCGAAGATTAGTTGTTGCAAACATCGCGTCCACGGTGCCGGCAAAAGGCACACTGTAGAGGGTGCTTTGTAATGGTGCAGTGGTCGTTGAGTCAGACATAATAACATACAACGTTCCTCCTGCGCCCGATGTTTTGATATCCACAATTGGCCCGCTCAGTGTGGTAACTTTGTGCCAGGATCCGCTATCAAATGGTGCGAGATTGAGTGTACTCATATCTTCGGCGTTAAATCCTGCCTTGGTAGTACTATCAGCAAACACATACAACCCATTATCGGTTCCTGCAAAGAAGTAGCCCAAATCGGTGCGTGAGACATCATTATCGGCGGTGGTACTTGTCCTGCTATATTCAAGTACGGTGCAACACCCGGCACCATCAGGCAAGCTGGTGAGTAAAAAATTTTGATCAGAGGAGAAATCCGTGATAACTGTTTGAGGGCTTGAGAGGCTGGTGATATCAATTGCCTCGCTTATGCGGGTAAATAGCACTCGATTAACGCCGCCAAATAGTGCGTATCGATGTGCGGTGGTTGATAAAAATCCACGCGTTGCTTGATCAAGATCGAGAGATGAATAGGATCCAGATGAAAGGGACGCGGTGAGTTTGCTAATCAGATCAGTGGAGGTGGTACCGGTGCTCCAGGTGGTAACACCAACGGTTTGATCGGTGGTTCCCTCTACGATCCACACGTTGCCGGTGACGCCGTCAATTTCAAAAAATTTAACGGCTCCATTATGGGTGGATCCGCCAGTAAGGGCAACGCCGGGGAATGAGTTGAGGGGCGTGGTACGTTTTGTCCATGGGGTCCAGCGCAGAATTTTTCCTGTATCATCAAACTGTGCTTGTGAACTCCAGATGCCGGTATCGTTATCACTGTCTGGCGCCAAATTAATCGAGACGTACACCCCATCGCCGAATACGACAATATCAGAAAGAACATCAGTTGCGGTAATTGGTAAATTACCAGCGCCAACCACCGCTTCTGGATCGGTGATTGCATTATTTACTGCGAGATCACCAGGAGCAGATGCCGCGGTGGTGAACTTTTTATTGGCATCTAACGCGGAATTTTTGTCTGCGAGTGTGCCGTTGGTTGCAGCAGTTGAATCAGTAATATCATTGACTAGTGGAAGTGCAAAGACACGCCTACACGTGTCAGTTCCCGTGCTTGTGCAATCAACAACCAAATAATCAGGACCGGTACTTGCATGCAATACGCGTAGATGCCGTGGCGTAAGTTCGATGAGGCTGCCCAGTGCCACCACAATTTCATCAACACCTCCTCCTGAGATCGCTGCATCGGGCGTGATTTCTTGGAGGGTAAGTGCGCCACTGGCAAGTCGTCCGGCTACCACTGATTTGGCAATATCGGTTGCAGTACCATTGCTTTGAATTTGTAGACCAATAAAAAGGCGCTCAAGCGTATCATCCCAATAGAGTGCAGCTTGTGTACCGGTGACGATAACGTCAAGGCCGCCGCTTGTTCCTTTTAGCTCGGTGGATGCTTTTTGGAGTTCCACTGCTTTATTTCCATCTATGCCCGTTGTTGCATCTTTTTCATCGAGCGTGATGGTGGTATCAGTGGCTCCCAGGCCAACGAGAGCGATGCCAGTATTATCATCGCCGAACTCATCGCTTTCCGGTTTTAAGAATGCAAAGATTGAGTTACTATTTGCTTCTACTTGCACAATGCCGGCTGAAGCAGCAGTACCGCTGGCATCATTTAATGCAGCTGAGGTAATTTGTCCTGTGCCATTACTTAGGAGTGCGGTCACCGTGTTGGTGGTTTGTGCACTATCTCCTTGCGGAACGGCAACGAGTGCGGTACGAGTATTTGTTTGGGGTGCGCAAACGAGAAATTCGATTGTAGATTCTATCAGGCTGCTTTCTTCAGCAAGGACGCTTGAAAATTTTGGGGTGGTCGTGAAGGTGGGGCGGTTTGCTTTTGAAATGGTGTACACGTCGGTTCCCGATTCAAGACCCACGAAAAACGTCCCTATTTTTTTATCGTAACATTGGGTGGTGATATCCGTTTTGAATGCATTGGGTGAAGCGGTGCCGTTTCCTTGCACAATAATAGCGCTTTCTAAAGAAGCTACGCAACAGATCAGTGCGAGAGAGTATAGAGCGGTGTATTTCATTACCTCGTCCTTTTTTACTTGGTATGTTATAAATCCCACGCGATATCAAGGCCAAAATTTCCGCCAAACATATCGGTGGTAAATACCCGTTTCCCGCCGACCGGGCGATTATAGAAGAAGCTGATGCGTGGCCCAAACATCGAATTTTCTTTCGCGAAATCATATTCAAGCCAGAGGTGTATGGTGTGCATTTTCCATTCAAAAAGCATTTCATCGGTGTTTACGGTGGAGGGGGGATATTTATCAGTATTGCATGGGGTGAGATAGTTACGATTTTTGCTTGCATAGCTATAGCCAAAAAGGAGTGATAGTCCGCGTAGCACATGATCTGCCTTCAGGTAGGTGCCGGCGTGCCATAAGGTTCCTTCTTCTTCCTTAGCTTCGGCCTTGGCAAGTTTAATGATGCCGCTTTGTTCTGGTCCTGTTTTCATACGGATGCAGCGTGTTTTATCGGCAAAAATGGTCACATCAATGAGCGCCGAGCGTAAACCAATCGAAGGCGCCGAATGAAAAATCGGCCTGAATATTTGCACCAATATGTTTATTGTATCCGGAAGCAACTGAAAAGACTTGGTCTTCATTTTTTTCATCTCCCGATGGAATCAAGACGCCCACTTTGATGGTGGTATCTACATAATCTAGCAGCTCTGTTTGTTGAAATGAGTGGGTCCAGCCAATAAGAGCGGTGAAATCACCAATGGTCGTGTCGGTATAGCAGTCACGGCTTAAATTATAGCGGGTTAAGATTGCATCAAAGTTTTCTTTAAATGTTTGCCAAATAGGAGTGTTGATGTTTGGGCAAAGATTATCAGTTGGGGAAATATCGCAGAATTTAATGTTGCTGACTTTTAATCGTCTGAATGGCATATGTAGTTGGAAAAAGAAACCCTTCTTCCAGTTTTGTATTATTGAGAGGACTCCCTCTATCGTGCTGAACTCTGCATCAATGGAGTAGGTGGCAAATTCAGATATACATCTGCAGGAATCAGTGGATGTGGAGCATCGTGAGGGGATGAGCGATAGCTGTGTGAGGATCATATCGAGCGGATTACTTAAATCCTTACCGGGTACTCCCACGCCAAGTTCGTGCATATTATTTGTGCCATAGAGATCAAAAAGCGGGACTTTGTGATGATTTTTATTCCATGATTCAGACGTGGCGCCCATTTGAAAGAAAGCATCGAAGGTGGTGAGGTAGTTGCGGTCGATACGAGGCTCAAAAAACAGGTTGGTGGCGCGATAGAAGTGAGCGTTATCGTAGGTGTAAAGTGTGGTGGCGGTAACAAGAACTATGCCACACAGGAAGCGAATGCATCGATTCATACAAGATCCTTTTTTGCCAATCAGCGTCGGGTTTGATTTCTAATTATAAAAGAAATAGCCCAAAAATGAAAGGGGATCAAGCGGAAAGAGGTGATCTTGCCGAGCCTGAAGGGTTTGTTATACTGAGAGAACACATAGATAAGCGTAACCACATTGAAATAGGGTGTATGGCGATTATGGGAACATCAAAAAACATGAATGATACAAAAACGAAAGTTTGTCCTTCGAAGCTCGAAGAGCGAAGTAGGGAGGCGCGGCTCAAGGGGATCTCAGCAGATAAAGGTTCTGTTGATAATGAGGCCGTTTCTAAAGAGTTGGATGCCTGCAATGCAACGATTAAAGAGTGGCAGGAAAAGTATATGCGCTTGAGTGCCGATCTTGAAAATTTTAAGAGACGCATTACAAAAGAACAGCAGATGTGGCGTGAAATGGCGCAAGCAGATCTTCTTCTTAAGCTCCTGAGTATTGTCGATAACTTTAATCGTGCTATGGAGCATAAAGAGCAACAGTCCCCTGAAGAACTGAAATCATGGGTGGAGGGGATTGCGATGATTTATGGTTCGTTTGGGGAGTTTCTTACATCAGTTGGCATTAAGGAAGTTCCTTGCGAGATTTTTGATCCTTCCCATCATGATGCACTCATGCAGGTGGATTCTGATGAGCATGAATCCGGTGCCATTGTTACGGTGATGGAAAAGGGGTATATGCTCAATGATCGAGTACTTCGTCCTGCTAAGGTGAGCGTGGCCAAGTAATACTACGCTTTAATGTAATGCAGAGTACCGATAATCAGCTCAATGAAAATCAAGATCACAATCAAAACTTCAAGGACGTTTTCTCGTATCACGTCTGTTTTGTGCTGATACACGAGAAGTACATCTTTGACGATATCCAGTTTTCGTTCAATCGATTGTTGCCAGCTTTTCAGATCGAGTTTTTGATTAAGTTGATCATGAATCTCGGTGTAATAGGGATCGCCGGCCACTTTAATACTTCCTTCTAATCGCTCGGTAATAACAGAAATGTCCACCTTTAGCTTGCCAAGAATAGCAACAGGGTCGTTGCTTTTGGTATCAACGAACGGAAAGTAGGCAAATAGGGGAACTCGTTGTGATCCGCCACTTTCATAGATAGCATTAAGCTTTTGATCTAGAAGGCGATCGAAGTAATGAAGTTCTAGTTGTTGCAAGTTGGCAAACTCCACAAACTCAAGAATGTCCTGATACTCATCATCGTAAATGAATGTGGTATCGGTATCCACGATAACCATATTTCCTCGATAGTAGCCGATGGCAGAACCGAGCATTTCGTTTTTTTGGTATTCAGAGAGCGTTTCTGTTTCCAAGCGCATGGTGGAAGTAATCAGAGCGCCAAACTTTTTTTGTAATAGGGATAGAGCTATTTTTTTAGGTTCTGGATGTACCTGGATGATGTTGTAAGAAGAGCGCATTTGGAAGAATTTTGGCTGTGTAATAAACGTTTCGATTTTCTTAAAGACTAGCTTGACGTCCGCAACACTCTGCTCTTGGTACTGATTATTGATTTCATAAAACTGTTCGCGCAGATTAGCAAATGAATCGGTGAACGGAATTTTGTACGTTAACGATATGGCACCGAAATTATGGATTTTACAACTAATGCAGCGGGCGCTTTCATTCGGGTGTGGTAGTTCAATAGCGAGCGGGGCATGATAATTTTTAAAATATTTGGGTAGAGAAAGAGGGATGGTATTGATGGCTCGCATTTGGGCAACTTTTTCTAAGTTGATATCGTCACCCACATCAAATGCGTGAAATATATAAATGTGTCCTGAGAACACCTCAATTGAACGTTCACTTTTCTCTTTAGACGGTTCTTCCATAAAAATCGAACTCCTTAAAAAACGGTAAGTGATATTCTCTCCACCCTACCATAAAACGGCCGGAGCTCAACTGGAGGGTAGGGATGCAGGAGAGTTACGATTTTTTTAAAATGCTCAAGAATGCTTCTTGAGGCACCTCAATATTTCCTACCTGTTTCATCTTCTTCTTTCCCTCTTTTTGTTTTTCAAGGAGCTTGCGTTTACGCGTAATATCACCGCCATAACATTTTGCAGTCACATCTTTGCGCAGTGGTGCTACTCGTTCACGTGCAATGATTTTTGCACCGATGGCGGCTTGAATAACCACTTCGAAAAGTTGTCGTGGAATTGCTTTTTTCAGACGCTCGGCGAGTATGCGTCCTATATTGTATGCCTTATCTTTGTGCACAATCGTGGAGAGCGCATCAACCGATTTACCATTCAATAGTATATCCATTTTCACGAGTGTGGCCGGTTCATATCCTGCTTCATCATAATCGAAGCTTGCGTATCCAGAGCTTAATGATTTGAGTTGATCATAAAAGTCGGTAGCCACTTCGTTGAGCGGAAGACGGTATTTTAAAATGACCCTTGTTTCATCAAGATAGCTCATGTTCTGTTGTTCTCCCCGTTTTTCTTCGCACAGTTTAAGCATGTT
>Ga0114925_10000433_pt1 | contig 18358 bp, 14 predicted proteins | sample SumtaG_2_FD_87287 | JGI IMG/M metagenome (GOLD analysis project Ga0114925, IMG submission 87287) | Deep subsurface microbial communities from Indian Ocean to uncover new lineages of life (NeLLi) - Sumatra_00607 metaG | ecosystem: Environmental > Aquatic > Marine > Oceanic > Sediment | place... | reverse complement strand
TTTAGATTCACACAACATGGATTCCCGCAGCACTGTGCAAGTTTACTTAGGAGAGTTCAATGCAACAAATAGCTGAAGCCGTTGACGTAACGACGAACGGATTGACAGACTCTTCTTATGCAGGCAGTGTCCCAACCTGGATTCGTGATGCTCGTAAAACCATCCGCCAGTCTGATACTAATTTTTTTAAGGTCTCGCCGATCCGTTACTGGGCTGATTTTTTGCTAAGCCTGATTTTAGCCTACTCTGCAGCAACGGTTTATCTTCTTGCCCCGCTTGGTTCTTGGCAACAAATACTTGCCTTTCCGATTGCAGTTTTTTGGCTCTACCGACTTGGCTCGCTGATTCATGAAGTCTGTCACCTCGGTGCGAATGAGATGCGAACATTTAAGGTAGCTTGGAACTTGCTTGTTGGTGTTTTCACCCTGACACCCTCATGCTTTTTCACTCGACATCACCGTGACCACCACAGTCAGCGAATGTATGGAACACCTGAAGATCCTGAGTATGTCGCCAACGTTCTCGAAGCTGGCAACTGGCAAAGCGCTCTTTGTTACAGCCTCTTCATAATGGCATATCCTGTCATCGTTTTCCTTCGTTTCCTTTTAGCGCCACTGACATTCTTACACCCGCGACTTCGTGAATTTGTACTTGAGCGGGGCAGTTCACTCACGCTGAACTTAAAATACCGACGACAAATTAACGACTTCGACAGGAGAGTGATCACGGCAATGGAACTGCTTTGCTTCATACGAGCAGCCGCTATCCCTCTTGCAGTTTTTACAGGCGCTGCTCCACTAAGCCGCATCCCACTGCTTTACCTTCTAGGCTTGTCAACGCTCATTATGAACCAGATGCGCCAACTTGCTGACCACCACTTTGATGGAGATGGCGAAACAAGTGATGTGGAATCACACATTCTTGACTCATGCAATTTCACTCGTAATGATCCACTGACACTTCTTTTCTTTCCTTTTTCAATCCGTTACCACGCATTGCACCATCTCTTCCCCTCACTTCCGTACCACAATCTGGCCGGAGCACATACGTACCTTATTCAACACCTGCCAGAGAACTCTCCATACAGAGGACTTGATCGGCCGGGTTGGTGGGTGGTTGCAAAAAGAACTATTTTTGGCGGAGAAAGGGCGGCAACTGCCACCTCGTAACATTTATGGAAGCTGGTATAGTCGGCCTGCCCAATGTTGGAAAAAGCACGCTATTTAACGCGCTGACTCTTTCCAAGGCAGCACAAAGTGAGAATTACCCGTTCTGCACGATTGAACCCAACGAGGGCATGGTAAGCGTTCCTGATGATCGTCTCGATCGCATTACGACCCATGTTCCGACACAAAAAGTGATTCCTGCAGCGCTCAAATTGGTGGACATCGCAGGAATCGTGCAAGGGGCAAGTGAGGGGCAGGGCTTAGGAAATAAGTTCCTCTCGCACATCCGTGAAGTCGATGCGATTCTACAAGTTGTGAGATGCTTCGATGACCCAGATGTCATTCATGTTGCCGGGACCGTTGATCCGGTAGCTGACATGGAAACCATCGAACTTGAATTAATGCTCGCTGATCTACAGCATTTCGAAACTATTCTCCCAAAAGCAGAGCGGAATGCACGAAGTCAGGACAAAGAAGCAAAGAGCCGACTTGAGGTACTCAAGAAGTGCCAAAACCATTTGATTAAAGAGAAGCCACTCCGAACACTTGATCTCACAGATACAGAGCGAGCAGCTATCAAGGAACTCGGCCTCCTTTCTGCAAAGCCCATTCTCTACGTAGCAAATATTGATGAATCTGACCTCGAAGGAACCGGTGAACTTGTAAACAAAGTTCGTGAAGCCGCCTCCGCTGCCCATGCTGATGTTGTTGCCGTGTGCGCAAAACTCGAGGCCGAACTTGCCGAACTAGACCATGACGATCGTCTCGAGATGCTCTCAGATGTTGGATTACATGAACCAGCACTAGCCGTTCTTGCCAGAGCCAGCTACACGACCCTTGGCCTACAAAGCTTCTTCACTGCCGGTGAGAAAGAAGTCCGGGCATGGACTGTCCCGATAGGGGCGACAGCCCCTCAGGCTGCTGGCGTCATTCACACCGATTTTGAGAAGGGGTTTATCAGAGCAGAAATTCATTCCGTGGAAGATCTTGAAAGCCTTGGCAGCGAAAAAGAAATTCGTGCTGCGGGAAAATTACGGATTGAAGGCAAGGACTATGTCATGCAAGACGGCGACATCTGCCATTTTCTCTGCAATCGTTAATCAGCCTTCATGTGCGTGCTGCATTAATTGCGTCCAGTTTAATATTTGCTCGTACACCGACTGCAAAGCCTTCCGACTTCTTTTGGAAAGGCTCCACTACAAATAAAACACTTTGAGCGGTATTTGTTCGAACAACTTCCGCATAGTCGTGCAATATCAGTGGGAAAAGCACCGCTACAGAGACAACATTTTGAACTGTATTTATTTGAACAACTTCCACAAAGACGAGCAGCTTCACGAGGAAAAGCACCGCTACAACTACAGCATCGATTTTGTGCAACACTTATATCCAAGGATTCATTCGTTATTCCCCACGAGGGAAGGGAAAACGCAACGGAAGCCAAGATGATGGCGGCCAACCCAATGAACAAACAACTCGCTGATCTCATTTCCATTCATTCCTCTCGTAAAAGCCAGCGATCAATCCAGTCAATCAGACTGAACCAAGAATACCACCGAGCGGATCTTACCGCACTACTCCCAGTGGGAAAATGAATATCAGACCACCGCATGAGTGGCTGAATCAACATCTACTTTCTGCCACGCAGGCTCGTCTTCGGTCGCCGACGCTGATGCTCCAAAAAAGGAATACATGACAGGCACGAGGACAAGGACTATTAGTGTTGTAGCCGCCAAACCAAAGACCAAAGACGTCGCCATAGGAACTAAGAACTGAGCCTGGAAACTTGTTTCAGTCATCAACGGGAATAACCCACCTATCGTCGTTACGCTCGTAAGAAAAACAGGCCTGAATCGTAATTGCCCAGCCTCGCGAAGGGAATCAAAAAGAGGCATGCCAGATCGAACCCGATGATTAATAAAGTCGATTAATACAATAGAGTCGTTCACAACAACACCAGCCAATGCAACAAGCCCGAACATACTGAATATGGTGAGAGGCATGCCAAGTAACGCATGACCAAAAACTGCTCCGGCGCACCCAAATGGTATGATCGCAATGATGAGGAGAGGCTGGAAATATGATTTGAATTCCATTGTGAGAAGGACAAACATTGCAAACAGGGCAACAATAAACCCTACTCCTAAGCTTTCAAGACTTTCCTGAGTTTGTTCTTGCTCGCCCTCCCACCGAACGCTTACCAGCGGATACTCAGCAAGCAAATCTGGCATAAGCCGCCTTTCCATATCTCCAGTAATCTGACCGCTTGTAAGTGAACTTTTTGCTACGTCGATATCAGCAACGACTGTTATGGACCGCTTCTGACTCAATCGATTGATTTCAGAATAACCCCGCTTAATTTCTATCTCTGCCAACTCGTCAAGAGGCCGCTTGATCCCATCAGGACTCGTCACACGAATATCATTCAGGGTTGCAACACTTCGACGCTCTTCTTGTGGATATCTCACCATGAGTTTCACTTCATGGCGACCTCGCTGAAGCCGCATCACCTCTTCGCCGTAGTAACTCGCCCGAACGGTTCCGGCAAGATCCGCGAGAGACACGCCCATTGCTTCAGCTTCGGGCTTGACACGAAGTTGATACTCCCACTTACCTGGTCGAGAATCATCATCAATATCTATTACACCCGGGTATTGAGCCAGCCATTCTTTACATCGCTCAACTGCTTCCTCAAGCTGACGAATAGCATCTGGATCACTTCGAGCCAGCAATTTAAATTCTACCGCCTTCCCACCGGGACCAATATTTTCTGTTTTAAAGACAAGGCTTTCTACGCCTGGAAAGCTACCGGCTGAAAGTCGCCAATCACTGATAAATTCCTCACTTGTTACATCTCTACTTTCTCCATCAATAAGCTCAACTGCTACGGCTCCTACATGGCTCCCACTAACCCGTGCATCTGGACCGACCTCTCCCTGAGCCGCAACCTGACCCACAGAGCGATGCACGAGACGCACAATCGAGTCTTCTGTATTTGATAGCTTCTGCCCTGTCTGGAACGCAGCTTGTTCAATTCTTCGAGTTGCTTCGTCTGTCACCGCTGCTGGCGTGCCATCGGGAAACGTTACCTTGGCAAGCAGTCGATTCGCATCAATTTTCGGAAATAAGGAAAACGGTGTAACACCACTTCGCACAAGTGCTATAGCCATCATGAGAACACTCACAGCCACCGCTAAGGTGCTCAGCCGATTCGCCAGAGCAAGGTTCAGAAGTGGTCTGTAGCATGTTCGCACAAGCCACTGCAGACTTTGGTCACACGCCTTCTGCAGCCACGTTAACACGGGCAGAAACACACGAAACGGGAAAAGCAGCCACCCGAGTATTGTGAAAATCAAACCCTTTTCGTGAGAAAGATGGCCAGGAAGTATCAGCAACGATTCACCAAGAGACATGATCAGAGCCGTGATGAATGCAAATGGCATCACAGCAATAAACTTTCCCATTACTCCAGAAACAAAGCAAAGCGGCAGAAACGTAATAACTGTCGTTGTCACACTCGACACAACACTTGGCGAGACCTCAGCAGTACCATCGATTGCAGCAGCAACTAGATTTTTACCAAGTCGACGATGACGCTCGATATTGTCACTCACAACTATGGCATCATCCACCACAATTCCAATTGCCATAAGAAATGCAAACATTGACAGCATGTTGAGGGTCTGGTCAGTAAGAAACATCAGACCTCCAGCCCCTAGCATGCAGAACGGGATGCCCAAGGCAACCCAAAAGGCAATTTTCAAGTTGAGGAAAAGCGACAGAATGACAAAAACAATGAGAAGTCCCTGCGCTCCTGTGTTCACAAGCATTTCAAGTCGATCACGAACATCTATTGATTGATCTGCCCACGTCACAATCTCATAGCCTTCCGGCAACGACACCTTGGCAACATAGGCGTTCACTGCTTCTGTCATAGCCAAAAGATCTTCACCTGAACTCCTATCGATGGATACGACCATCCCTTGCCGACCATTGATTTGATTCGTTGCGGTAACATCTGCGAAGTCGTCACGCACGGTACCCAAGTCGCCGACCGTTAAGACAAGCCCATCAGGCAAAGTAACCAAAGGAAGCGTCGCGATCTCTTCTCCAACATACCGCTTGTTTTTGCCCCTCAGTAGAATCTCTCCACTTTCACCACGAATGGTCCCACCCGGCAACTCCAGATTCTCCCGACGAACAATATCAGCAACATTCCGTAATGAGAGCCCGTATTTTCGTAGCATTCGTTCTGAGATCTCTATGTCGATTTCATAGTCTCTCGCCCCTTGAAGATTTGCGGCAGATACGGCCGGCAGAGAGAGAAGGTCATCTCGCACAAACTCTGCGACATCTCGTAATTCAGATTCGGCGACACCTCCAGCAACTCGCGGGGCTAATATGCCGACCTTTATTGCTGGGTTGCGAAGAGTTATCTGCTCAACTTTAGGATCCTCGGTAAGTTCCGGAAGGCTGGGGATCCGCTCTACTTCCGACCGAATTTCACCGAGCACTTTTTGTACGTCTTTCGTGCCAGAGTCCAGTTCAAATATGCAGAATCCTATACCTTCCTGAGCAACACTAGTGAGTTTTTTAACCTGTGAAACACTGCGACAGGCTTCCTCAACTTTTTGGCATATTCCCTCTTCGACTTCCTCTGGTGTCGCTCCCGGATACGACACAGAAACAAGAATTATTTCAAGTTCGAATTCTGGAAAAACCTCTCGCCGCATACTCGAAAAACTCATCGCTCCTACAATGAGAATTGCCACAACCAACGTATTCATCGCTGGCATATTTCGAACTGTCCAAGAGATCAAACTGCGCATGGGGGCTTTTCACTTACCTGACTGGGGAGAAGCAATTGAGGAACTTTCATTTGCGGACTGAGGCAGATCTCTTGATTCAGCAGATGACTGGCTAGCGCTATCGACAACTGGCATATTTGCACGCGGATTCGCGATCTGACTGAGCACGATCTGGTCATCTGGCTGAATTCCATCTGGTGTTGATTCAAAAACAGCTCTTCCTGCTGACATCTGAATAAGTGGTGGCTGTAGAATTGTCAAAGTCTTATTCCTGACAGCCCAGACATCCCCATTTGGGCGTAATGCCTCGCACGGAATGGAAACGAGCGGCTGATCCGTTTCAACCTCGACCTGAACATCAACAAACATTCCACGAAGCAGTGATTTTGGTGCACCAAGTGGGAGATTAGGTAATGCTGACCCGTAGCGATCAATTGCCTCGACACCAGTTGGATCAGACACAAGAACCCTACAGGGAAGTGTTCGCGTCCGTGCTTCCAGCCCCTTGCCTTCCTGTCTTTCGAGCACACCCTTCCATCGATATTGACGCTTCCCTATGCGGTAAATGACGGTCGCTGGCGTATCAGGAAAATCATATGGAGACATTCCCGAAGCCCGACGACTGTCACTCCAGATCCGTGACACATCATCCATTTGAAGGCTTACTCTCACCTCGGCTGCACTGGTGTCTTCAATAGTGATCAGCGGACTACCTTTGCTAACAAAGGATTCTGCTTCGACCATTTCTTCGACAACAACACCGCTTAAAGGAGCGTTGATTCGCGTCCTCTCTAAGTCGAGTTGGGCCCGCTCAAGCATTGTCTCTGTGAGAGTCTTGCCTTCGTTTAAACGAATACGGCGCTTGGCAAGGACGCGACGCTGACCTTGCAATGCATTAAGACTACTGTCCGCTGACAGTTCATCTCGTAGGGCTCGCTCATAATCTGCTTCAGTTACTACCCTATCGGACTTCAGACTATCTTGCCTTACTACTTCGCTATGCGCTAGTTCAACCTGTCTTTTCGCAAGTTCTACCGATCGAGCATTCTGATCAATCTCTTCATCAATTTCCTCAATTGATAACATCGACTGCTTCAGCTCCTGTTTCAGGCGACGCACCTCGAGTTCATAATCACGTGGGTCGATCTCAAGAAGCAACGTACCTTTATTGACAAACTCCCCACTCTGACAGCCAGCTGACTTTTTGACGATCCGTCCACCAACTTCAGCTGATAGCGTTACTTCACGTAGCGGGACAACCACACCATCAAAATCAATCTGGAAAACACCTCTTTCGCGGACAGCCATGACTGTCTCAACAGCCGTTGCAGCAACACTTTCAGGCGCTAAACGTGGGGGTGGCGGCTGACTTCCCATTGCAATAAATGCGGCCACACCGCAACCAAGAATGAGAAGAGGTGCAATCCATCCAAAAATGGTCCGGATCATTGTCATTGTTAGCAATTTCTTTCAATCAATTTTAAGTTTAATCACGTAGTCATGCTCAGAAACAATTAGCAGAGATTTCGACAGACAGTGGCGGTTGCTTACCGAGAGCAGCCAGGCAAAAACATGTGATATGGTCTGCAAGCTTTACTGGACTGTGAAGATTATCTTTTTCATCTGAAGGAATAAGCATTCCTACAACATCACCAGCAGCACGATACAGAAAACATTGGCCAACAATACCCAGTCCAATGCGACGCAATTCGGGGGGCGACAGTTCACCATCTGTTAATTCATCAAGAATCGAACACAGAACTGTAAAGTGCGGTTGAATATATTCTTCTACCAGTTGTCTGCACGCATCGGTTGGATGGAGAATCTCTCGGAGCATAAGTCGAACCTGCCATGGCGGATGATCAAAACCAAGCATCCGCTGAAGCATATTCCCAACAAAGTCCCGCAGTTTTTTGACTGGCGGAGTACCATCAGCCCATTGAGGAAGTGGGACTTGTTGAGACCGTTCCTCGTGTGCATGCCTCACGCTTTCAATGTAGAGACGATGCTTGTCACCAAAGTAGTAATTAACCGCTGCAACATTCACTGCAGCTAAGGTGCAAATATCTCGAATCGTCGCAGCCTCAAACCCCTTGTCGGCAAACTCCTGACCCGCTGCGGATAGAATTCGGCCGCGAGGATCGTCTTGCCCTTCGACTTCGACTGGACCCGTTTTTCTGGTATTTGCGGATGCCATAAACCACCGTTTCAAACAACTGTTTAGTTCTATTGTATCCTCCGTGATTGCTATGGCGAGAGCACGATTTTTCAAAAATTGGTAGATTTTCGGGCGTGAAAACCCAAGGAGGGAAGAGTGACATGACTGGATTCATACGTGCAATTTTCTATTTTCCGGCAATCGTGCGTGGTATCTGGGCAACATCTCGCAACTGCTCAGAAGACTAGACCGATTCTTCTTCCTGCACACAGTCATTTCCCAAGAAGGTACCTCGGCGTTTCCAGAGGTACGGTGTCACCCTCAGCATGACTCATAAGCCACGGCTGTTGAATACTCGTGGCCGCTAACGCTAATAAGACCGAAGAACATCTTCAGCAGCGAGACGCCCAGCGACGAGCGCTCCATTTATTGAAGAACTTGTCAGGTGATCACCGCATAAAAAAAGACCTGAGGAAACGCAACTTGAACGTGGTCTTTGTTGTCGTGACAGTGGTGTTTCGATAGGCAAAGCTTTAGGAACTTTGACTGTTGCAAGATGATTCCATAACGTGGCGTCCGGGCCAAACCATGCTTCAGCTTGTCTGCGAACCGCACTCGTAAGCTGATCATCTCCCCCCTCCCAATCACTGCGAACTGAGACATAGATCAGATTTTTTCCATCGGGTGCATAGCCCTTGGTGACAGCCGACGGCACTGACACATTATCAATTGGTCCTGCAGTAACAGGTTCAGCAGAAACAACCAGCATCTGCCCGCATGGAGGCTTCTTAGGAGACTCGAAAGCCACGAGGCGGGTACCCTTCCACAAGGGAGGTTGCCATTCCGTCGGAACATCTTCTGAAAAAAGGGTTGAGTTTGCTATAGCGGCACTGGAAACGATAATCGAGCCGGCACAAAACCGCCGTCCATCTGCAAGAACTACTTCGCCGCCACCCGTTAAAGAATGTTTAATCTGAACAACAGTAGCATCAGTCTGTAGACAAGTAGCAGGAAGTTGTTTGGCCATTTGCTGAGGAATCGAGGACATACCACCTGCTGGAAGACATGCGCGACCACTAGAAAACATCGCAAACGTAAATTCAAAGACTGACGCGGCCGTTGCGAGATTCCTCTCAAGAAAAACACCACCAAAGAATGGCTCAAAGAACAACTTGATAAACCTAGATGGAGAGCCACGAGAAACGAGCTCTTCACGTGTTGTTTTTTCTCCATGAACACAATTCAAGGAGGGGTCAATATCTCCTCTTCTTACTCCAGCGAGAACCTCGCTTCGCAACCGAGCAATCCGTAAAGCATCAGGCATGCCAACCGCTCCTGACAACACTGAACGAATGGCAGCAAAAGGTCGTCTCCACGGATCACTTACCGGAACTAATCTGCCCCCATGGGCAACAAGTGCTCCAGGCTCAAAAGCCCCAAACTCCAGCGACGGATAGTTAAGAAAGCGTTGCCCCTCGGGATAGGAGTCCAGATATACCTGAAAACCACGGTCAAGCCGAAATCCATCGACACTATCGGTCGCAACTCGACCGCCTGGAACATGAGATGCTTCAAGCACACGTACAGACTTAGAATTCTGTACCAGCGTTTGAGCGCATGCGAGCCCTGATAGCCCGGCGCCAACAACAATACAATCAACATCTTCCACGCGTCATATCCAACGATGATCAAACACTGCCAACATAGTCTTTCCTGACTCTCGTCACAGCGGCCTCACAATTGACTGGCTTCGCCAATAATCGAAAAGTGTTTCTATCGAATTAACACCGCCGCCCATACCGCTCTTATGAATTCCACCATACGGTACTCCTTTGGCAAAAACATTATGAGAATTTATCCAACTATTCCCTGCGATCATTGACTCGGCAACCCGTGCAGCTCGCCCCAGATCAGTCGTCCAAACACTGTTAGCAAGACCATAATCTGTATCGTTGGCAAGACTAATGGCCTCTGCCTCTCCTTCGAATGTCGTCATGAATGCAACAGGGCCGAAAATCTCTTCTCGTGCCGCGACATTACCAAGTGAACCGCTTAATAAGCATGGCTTCACATAGAAGCCATGCCGTCCAGCTACTTCAGCGGCCCCTCCAGGAACAACAACATTTGCGCCCTGAGCAACACCTTTTTCTAGGTAACTTAAGACTCTATCTCTTTGCTTTGAGTTCACAACAGGTCCCATGGTTGTGGTGCCATCAAGTTGATACCCAACATTGACTTCCTGCATTTCTTGCCTGCAGGCATCAACAAAATCATCATAAATTGATTGATGAATCAACCATCTCGTTGCATCACAACAAACCTGTCCTGTGTGGAACGTGATTGCTCCCACAAGTTTTTTTGCAGTTGCTTCAATGTCAACATCATCAAAGACTACTGCAGCCCCCTTACCCCCAAGTTCGAGTTTGACCGGAACCAGATTTCGGCCACAGGACTCACCAACCAGCCTGCCTACCTCAGGAGACCCTGTGAATGACATTCGACGAATGCCTGGGTTTGCGGATAAAGCTGCTCCGGCTTCACTTCCATAACCTGGAATGACATTGACGACCCCATCAGGCATGCCGCTCTCACGAGCTAATTGAGCAACATAAATCGACGAAAGAGGGGTATCTTCAGCAGGCTTAACGACAACAGTATTCCCTGCTGCTAGAGCGGGCGCTATACCCCAACCCATGAGGAGAATCGGAAAGTTCCAAGGAAAGATGAAACCACATGCCCCCCATGGGCTGCGGAGCGTCCACGCTTCATGTCCAGCTACAGCAAGTTGGTTGCGCCGCTGCACATTCTGGGCCATGTCCGCAAAAAAACGAATTGATTCAACAAAGTTTTCAACATCCCCAAGAGCATGGGCTGGCAATTTCCCTGCATCAATTGCCTCGATGTGGGCCACGACTTGCTTTCGCTCCTCTACCAAGTCAGCAAACCGATGAAGCCGCACACCACGATCATTTGGAGCCAGCGTTGACCAGCCTGATTTCATAAAGGACTCGTTCGCCTTGTCAACACTTCGGTTCACATCGGCTTCAGTGTAGGCATGTATCTCAGCAAGTGCATCACCACTTCCTGGATCAAAAGATTGGAATGTTTTTTCTCCCGAGCCGGACCAGTCCTCACCACCAACAACACCAGAGATGATTCCTCCTGATAGATATGATTCAATTTCAGAAAGTTCTGTGGCCGTTACTGACGCCATAATTTATCTCCAAGCTAATGAAGGGCCGGTGTTGCTCCAGAGTACAGCACAATGCGGCTTACTCGACTGAAGGCATGACACAGTCAAAACCTCTCTTACAGCATACCCGCTTAATGAGTGATGTGTCGCCATCTGTGTTGAGACTTTATATGCCTCATGTTCTAAAGAGGCATTACGTTTAATGAGGATGAGAACATCACCCCAGAAGCCTTTTGATCCAGCGGGCAGCAGCCAGGCCACTTGATGCTGCAGCCTCAACACGACCGCCACCAAAGGCATCACCACAGCAAACAACTGGTGGTTCGTTCTGCACAGCAATCATTGGTGTCTTGAGTGGCGAAACAGGAAAAGCATATTTCCATCGCTGCAGCGACGTCTCGCGAACCCTATCAGACGATTTCCCATCAATCCAACGATGTGCCGCTTCTATGAGTTTCTCTTCCACCCGACTCGGATCAGCATCAAAATACTCCCTGCTGAATTCGGCAGAAGCTTGAACCGTGAGGCTTGGAACAGGAGATATTCCTTTTTTATAGTTATCCCCAACCCAGGCAATCGGGCCAGAACAAACTTCCAGACCACCTGGGTCAGGGAGCAGGCTCGGTTTCGATAACCAAAGCATAAGGGAAAAACAAGGAACGTATTCTACTGATGCAAGTACATCCCACACTGCTGAATCAACAACTGGTGGCCGCAATCCACCAGAATCGAATATTTCCAGAGCTTGCGGAACAGGAACGGTGAGCACGGCGGCACGAGCTACAACAACGTCATTATTTTCACACACCAAACGGACTGTATTGTCTTGAACACCAATGGAGCCAACACGAACTCCTGTTCGAACCGGCTCCGCGAGTTGTGCTGCTAAATACTTTGGGAGACTCGTCATCCCACGAGCACCTCTCCAACGGGCGTGCCCAACTTCATCGAGCGGTTCTACAAGTGGTCCGTCCTCTGTTTTTGAATGCGGAAACAAATCGCACCACGGCATGACAGCGTTGGAGTCTTGTGCCTCCGAAACAACACTTCCAAACGCTCTTCCCTTAACAGAAAAATATTGTGTTCCGTGATCGCAGACTGCCTCACCAAACCTACGAGTTGCCATTCGGCCACCAACCCCACGAGCTTTCTCGAGAACGGCCACGCGCAAACCGCATTTCGAAAGGTGCCTTGATGCCATGAGGCCGGCTATTCCAGCCCCAACGACAGCAACATCATACTCATTAGAAGATTGGTTAGTTTGTGGATTCACCACGAGCCCTCCAAGCAGTAAGGAGGATGAAAGAAAACGGAAGCCACCAGATCAAATCATTGGTCACGATATTCAAGCCAAATGCAAGTGGAAGCTTTTCAGACCAGAGGGCCTCAGCGAACCCTATCGGACCAAGTATTTTTCCAAGAAAGCCAACAAACACAATGGGCCAGTGACGAATCGGGTCAGAGGCGGCGATCAGATACCCGACACCATAAACCCCCACAATCATGCCAATGCATTGCCAAAACTCCGGATAATGAGGTGGCTCCATTCCGGTAGCCCGAAATACCCAAAGCGGAAAAAGGATAGCACCTCCACCCCAGATGATGTTGTAGACACCAGCTGCATAAAGCGACCACCTCATCCAAGGTTTTACATTTGCCTGCTCGGATTGATTCATAAAGTTCTTAATATTGGCGTTGAAGACGTGTTTCCGTGGCTAGCACCCAACCCTCTTACAATAGTCGCATCAGGTCTGATGTGCAGGGGATGCGGCTTCCGGCAAGTAACTCCCCCTCAGTGCAACCACCAAGGACGCCCACTGTTCTCGAGAACGCCTCCACACGTATAAAAACATCTGCTTTTTCGGGCGGAAATTGAGACTTATAGCAGCGAACCGCTTTCAATTTCTGCTCTAAGTGTCCCGCAATATTCACGATGACAGGCCAATGACCGACTGGTAGATCGGCCACCCCGGCAAACAAAAAATAGGTCAAAAGATTAGGAACAGTATGAACCGGTAGATGATCAAAGACATCGTCCCATTTTGTCAATCTCGAGTAGAAAACGGCTGCCTCTGTTATTGCCATAGCCTGAGCGTGGTCAGGTGAAGCCATAGGTGTTTTATCGCCGATCCCAAGAACCAAACGTGGTCGATATCGACGGAAGGTTTTCGCAAGTGCTACTCGAACTTCAAAACAGTCGAATAATTTTCGATTTGGAAAACCAAGTTGTTCACGATGCACTACACCAAGCACACCAGCGGCTTCCGATGCTTCAGCGAGTCTTTCTTCTGGACCACTTGATCGTGGTGTTGGCTCCCCATCAGTGATATCAACAACACCAACTCGAAGCCCCTGAGAAACCAGTTTTGCGAGAGTGCCGCCACAGCCAATTTCAACATCATCCGGGTGGGCTCCGACAGCAATGACATCAAGTGGCTCAGGAAGTTGGTTGGTCACACCCTACCCCGCCTTCGTAGCCGCCATAAGAAAACTCGGATTAATCGCCTCGAATCGAATACGATCCATTTGCTCAATGCCACGGGCAATGTTGACCATCCAGTATTCAGCATCATCCGAACGGCTTCGCAGCAAAGCGTGAACAGCAGCCAGATTTTCAATGCTGTTACAACTTGTGACTAAACGACCTCCTGCCTTCAAACGATCCCAAGCCTGTTCTACGAGTGAAGTAACAGCACGACCGCTTCCACCGACATAAATACAATCAGGTTCTGGAAGCTCACTCCAAGCCTCTGGTGCTTGCCCCAGAATAGCCTGAAGGTTATCCACACCGAATCGAACCGCATTTTCCTCTATTAACTGATGATCATCAGCGTCCATCTCAATGGCATATACAGAACCGTTCGGGGCGAGCCTCGCGGCTTCGATAGCCAACGAGCCACTTCCAGCCCCTACATCCCACATGGTACTTGAAGAGCATAGTGACAGTTCAGCAAGAGCTAAACTACGGACTTCTTTAGGAGTGAGTAGCCCCCTCTTCGGACGCGACTGTAGAAAAAGTTCATCGGAGTTTCCGAACACACGTCTGCCTGCCTTACTCGGTGGCTCAGTTAATCCACTCGGACGAATAAGGATCATTACATTCAAAGGACCAAATAGTTCCTTTGAAATCTCATGCAGTGAACCTTGTGTTACACGCTCATCAGGCGAACCAAGATTTTCACAAACGTAAGCCTGTAGACCAGTCACTCCCTGCTCGAGGAGAGACTGGGCTACAGCATTTGGAGGCCACTTTTCACTTGTAAAAAGGCCAGCGGTATCAACCGTACGAATCTTTTCAATCACGCGTTCGATTACTGGCAACCCTGAAAGGTTTGCCAGATAAGCGTCTTCCCAACTCTCTTTGACCCTCGCAAATGCGAGTTGCATGCTACTTACATGCGGAACAACTTCGAATCTATCCTTGCCGAGTTTGGAACAAACGTAACGAGCCGTTCCATAGAACAGGGGATCGCCAGATGCCAACACAACAAGTTTGTGCTGACTGTCGGACGCTTCTATTCGGTCAACTAACTCGTCAAGGCCCGAAACGGTCTGAAGGCGCCCCTGCATTTCTGAAGACAGCAGTGGGCTACACGAGTCAGGGCCGAGCAGAACATTGGCTGATTCGACGATTTTTACGGCATGAGCCGTCATTCCCTCGATGCCATCGTCGCCAATACCAACAATAAAAATTTTCTCGGCCGCCACCGGATCTCCTCTATGCCTTACCGCCATAGTTAGTCAGGCCTGAAACGAACTGCCGCAACCGCAGCTTTTCGAAGCATTTGGATTGTTGAAGGTAAAGCCTCGCTTATCAATTCCTTCGTGAAAATCGAGCGTTGTCCCATCGAGAAAGAGATCACTTTTTTTATCAACTACAACTGAAACGCCGTGCTGGTCAGTTTTTGTATCAGCTTTTGGATCGAATTGGGTGTCAAAACCGAGCGAATATTGAAACCCACTACAGCCACCCCCGGCAACGCCGACGCGAAGGACTGTGCCGTCCTCAAGTTTCTGGTCCGTAATGATTTTCTTGACTTCGCTAGCTGCCTTTTCAGTGAGCGTAACCGACATCGTATGGATTCTCCGTAAGTTTAATAATTGTCTCGAGAAGCGCGAGCTACAAAACAGCTGATCTCGAATGAATTGCATCATTCTATCTGTCGCACGAATATCCTCGTGCACACGTTAATAGTTTATCCCGCTTATGATTGAGGGCAAAGGGCGATGCACTGAACAAGTCAGAAGTTCACTGGTTGGCCGCACTTTTTAACGGTTACGCAGGAAAACTGCAGGGACATCACACGCTGCCGAGGGACTGAACCGCCAATTTCAACCGCTCAGCAGCAAACTCGATCTCCTCAAGTGTGGTCATTCGTGAGATTCCAAACCGAACACTTTGGCGGATTTCGTCATCAGATAATCCAAGAGCGCGTAAGACATGACTCGGCCTTGGCTGTTCGCTGGAGCACGCGCTGCCAGAACTCGCAGCCACCCCCGTTCGCGAAAGCTCAGCAAGAAGAGTAGCGCCATCAATTCCAGGTATACGTATATTCAGGTTATTGGGCAGTCGTGAGTCTGAATCAATCGGTGGACCATTCAATTGAATGCTTGGAATGTATCCACGCAGGAGGCTCCAAAGTTTGGTACGCAAATGATGCATATGACTCGTCGTTACACTTAGTGATTCAACTGCAAGCTCGAAGGCTCGCCCCATGCCGACGATACCTGGCACATTTAGCGTTCCGCTGCGAAGACCACGTTCCTGGCCACCTCCAAAAACCTGTGGATCAATCCTCACAATTCGTTGTTGACGCCGAACATAGAGCGCACCAACACCTTTTGGACCATGACACTTGTGTGCTGAGAAACTGGCCAAATCAGCCCCCATTGCAGCCACATCAAACGAGCAGGTGCCGACTGCCTGAGCACAGTCAACATGAAGTAGTGCCCCGTGAGCGTGCACAATATTAGCAATGTCTGAGATTGGATGAACCAAGCCCATCTCATTATTTGCATACATGATTGAAACAAGAGTTGGCCCGGATCTGACAATTTCATCAAGATGGTACAAATCAAGAGCACCAGGAATTTTGCTGTCTTTCGCTGCAACTGGCAAACGACGGACAGCCAGGCCGTGCCTCTCTAGCTGATCAGCCACATCGAGGACCGCCGCGTGCTCAGTTTCGGGGACAACGCACTGCTTTATTGATTGACGATTTACAGCACCAACCATCGCCAGATTGATACTTTCTGTAGCTCCACTGGTAAAAACAATCTCTCGAGATGTCGCACCGACAACTTGTGCCACACGTTGCCTTGCTACTTCTACCGCTTCACGTGCCTGAGTTCCCATCGCATGAGTGCCGCTCCCTGCGTTTCCATAGTTATCTGTGAACCATGGAACCATCGATTGAACAACATCAGGATCCACTCGAGTGGTTGCGTGGTTATCAAGATAGACAGAGCCATTGTCTGGAATCACTGAATATTCCTCACCAGTTCTGCATAACGCACCTGACGCATCTGTTTCGCCAATTAATGAAGAATGCCTGCTTCAATTGCTTCTAGAGCAATCTGAGACCATGTTTCGAACTGTTTGCGATCAGCCACCAAGTCCTGAGATGATTGAAAACCGCATTCGAGCAGGTCTGCTTCACGAGATACCACTTGGGGAGATTGCAAATCAAAAACATGGACAATCCCAAGATGCACGCTTCCAACAGGAGTCGCATCGTCGTTAATAAGCCCCACGCATCGGCTTGTAAAATCGCCGCTGATAGCCACCTCTTCCTCTAACTCCCGTAACATACCTGCCTCATACGATGCATTATCACCGTGTTCTCCATCAGTACTGGCAATGTGACCACCAACACCAATGGATCGCTTTGTCCGAAGTCGAGCTTCACCCTGCCCTCCACCACGCGTATAAGAAAAATATTGCGTAGCTCCAGCAGGATCAGACCATGCAAGCAGGCAATACGGTATGAGTTGCTTAAATGACGGATCTTCTTCTGCTTTCTCGCGTGGCATCCAGCGCGTTTGATTTGGGTCAAGAAGTATCGGGAGATACTTTTCAACGTCTCTGCAGAACCCCTGGAACAACCCCGCCTGCTCCAACACAGAGCGAGGTACAACTAAAACATCTTCCTGAGGCAGAGAGGACACGAGCACAACTCCTTTTCATGTTTCGAATCGGGAACTATTTAGCATGCAACTTCTCGTAGAATCATACAACGATTCGCTAAAACTTTCTGAAAGGCTCCAAAGACAAAATCTAGCATCAAATTTGGTCCTACAAAATCAGCATTGCATCACCATAACTCAGGAATCGATATCCATTCCGAACAGCCTCTTGGTATGCATGCCTGATGAGCTCATGGCCGGCAAAAGCGCTCACAAGAACCATTAGTGTTGTCTTAGGCATATGAAAGTTGGTCAACATGCAATCTACAGTACGAAAAGAATAGCCGGGGCGGATAAACAGGTCCGTCGCACCAACGAACGACTCTGTTGCTCCAGACTGTGCCGCGGTTTCAAGAGATCGAACAGCTGTTGTGCCCACAGCTACAACTCTTTGGTTCAGCTTCTGAGTTCGACGAATAGCTGCTACCGTTTCCTTAGAAATAGAACACCACTCAGAGTGCATTGCATGTTCATCGATCTTTTTCGTACTAATAGGCCGGAACGTATCGATCCCAACATGCAAAGTAACCTCTGCACGCTGCACACCCCTTCTCTGTAGTTCTTCTAGGAGCGCGGGCGTAAAGTGCAGGCCTGCCGTCGGTGCTGCAGCTGAACCGGGTCGCTCTGCAAAAACTGTCTGATATCTTTCAACATCTTCATTCCGAGCTAGTCCATCGCGAATATATCCAGGTAGAGGAACCCGCCCAACTCGCGAGAGGAAATCCAGTACTGGCTCAGTCGAGCACAGATCAACTAACCAGGCTCCTCCTGTGTCGCGAGCAACGAGTTCTAGCACAGCCTGATCTTGTCCATCTTTGTCAATTACAACGATTCTTTCGCCAACGTG
>Ga0114925_10000432_pt1 | contig 18365 bp, 29 predicted proteins | sample SumtaG_2_FD_87287 | JGI IMG/M metagenome (GOLD analysis project Ga0114925, IMG submission 87287) | Deep subsurface microbial communities from Indian Ocean to uncover new lineages of life (NeLLi) - Sumatra_00607 metaG | ecosystem: Environmental > Aquatic > Marine > Oceanic > Sediment | place... | reverse complement strand
TAATGGGAGGAAAAAAGAAAATTTCTGTTAAAAGCAGTCTGAAGCAAAAAACTAAAGAAAGAGGCAATAAAGGTAAGTCTAAATCTAAACTTGTTCAAACATCTCTATCAACAGGAACAAACGAAATAGGTAATCCTGAAATGTCTTTGACTACAGAAAAAACTAAAGAAAGAGGCGAAAAAGGAAAAACTAAATCTAAAACAAAATTTATTGAAACCAACCCTGATGGTTCTCACGTAGTAACTACCATTAAAGAAAGAGGAGAGAAAGGTAAAGCAAGAACTCGTACACTAAAAAATAATGCTATAGGCAGATTAAGAGCTAAATACATTAAAGAAAAAATGGTAAGAAAGTTTAAAAAAGCAAAGTAATGGATGCAAAAAAATTAAGAGAGATTTCGAGTCAACTAAAAAAAGCATCTGCTATGCATAAAGCTCAGGCAGGTAAGATTGACCGTCTCATCAAATCAATGAAGAAAAAGAAATGAGTAAGCTAAGTAAAAAGCAACGTATGATTGCAAGAGCCGCTATGCCTTTTGATAAAATCACAAAGGCAGACTTTGATGCTCTGAAAAAAAGGAAGAAGAAAAAATGAGTAAGCTAAGTCCGGGAAGTAACCACAGAAAACCAAAGGTTGTTGCAACTAATGTGAATGTATCAAGTGTATCTACACAGGAGTTGAAAAACGTAAACAAAAATGGTAAGTCTAAAAGCTCTCAAAAGTTCAAGCAAAAAACTTTTACCACATCTGATAATTCAGCAGCAAAGTTAAAGCTAAAGAATAAAAGTGGAGTTGGACTAACCGGTAATAGGTCAGTAACTAAAACTGTTTACAAAGGTGTAAATAAAAGAGATGACGGTACTTACGAATTAGGTAGAAACAGAACAGTCAACGGAAGAAATAAAAGCAAAGTAAAAAAGATTTCTAAAAAGCGTTACGAAAGAATTAAAAAAAGAATGCAGAAAAGAGGCGATAAGCAAATTAATAATAAAAAGTAAAGTTATGCCAACAGTTAGTTATAAGTGTGGAGACACAGGAAAAATGAAAAAAAGAACTTTCCCTTACAACGCAGTAGGTAAAGCTCAAGCAGTTGAGTTTGCCAAAACAATGGGAGGTTCAATCAAAAACAATCCAAATAGATATTCAAGCGGATATTAATGGGAGAGTTAAAAAAGTGGCGAGAGGAGAAGTGGGTCCGTATAGGACTTGATGGTTCTATTAAGGGTGCTTGTGGAACAAGCAAGAATAAAAAGAACCCGGACCGTTGTTTGCCTTTAGCTAAAGCTAAGTCAATGACTAAAGCTGAACGAGCAAGAACTGCTCGTAAAAAGAAACGTGCAGGTGCAAAAGGTAAAACAGTTGTAGCCAACACAAAAGCAGGTAGAGTAACAAAACGATTTACAAAAAGGTAATGGCTGATAAGAGCAAGATGAAATGTAATGTCGTTAGACCAAGCGACAGACCCGGTAAAAAGAGAATGGTAAAAGCCTGTGAAGGTGGTAAAGAAAAACTCATTCACTTTGGTGCAAAGGGTTATGGTCATAACTACTCTGCAGCAGCACGTAAATCTTTTAAGGCTCGACACAAGTGTGCAACTGCAAAATCAAAACTAACTGCAAGGTATTGGGCTTGTAAAAATTTATGGGCAGGAAAGGGTGGTTCTAAAAAGTCAAGTCCGAAAAATAGAAAAGGAAAATATTAGTATCTTTGTAGCATGGCAAAAAAAGCAGACATAGAGATTAAAAAATCTAACGAAGGAAAATTTACTGATTGGGCAAAAAAGAATATGCCGGGTAAATCAGTTTGTGCTGCAGCTTCTGCGGTAATGAGACGTAAAAATAAGTATAAACCAAATGTAGTCAAGATGGCAAATTTTGCTAAGAACTTTGGCTGCAGTAAAAACTAATGTTATGAAACAAGGTTACAACGACAGACTTGATGAGTCTATTGGAATGAAGCACAGAGGTGCTAAATCTCAATCTATGAAGAGTAGAAGAGACGAGTCAAAGGGAATGGCAAAAGCTATGACAGGTCACGCTTACAGTGGAGACCATCATATGGATAAGCACTACCCAAGCAGTGTAAAAGGACATCTAAGCAAACTCATTAAAAAGTAATGGGAAAGTTATTAGTTAAAGTCGGACTATGGATGCAAGGCATTTGGTGTAAGTTCCAATGCAAATGGAATTGGCTAATAAGCAAGTTACTATTTAACGTGGCATCTTGTCCAAATAAAATGTGTACTTGCAAATGAAGTTAAATGAAAAATCACGAGGCTTTGGTGACACGGTTGCTAAAGTAACACGATTGACAGGTATCAAGTCAGTAGTAGATACAGTCTCAAAAAAAGTAGGGAAAGACTGTGGCTGCGATAAGAGACGTGATACTTTAAATAGAATGATTCCCTACAGAGATTAATTATGGCATATCAAAAATTACAAGGTAGAAGAGCTATTAACGTTTTCCCAAACGATGACGTTATTGTGCCGTCTCCTTCAGATTTGGTTGCTTCGGGTGATAATGATGCAGTAGCTGCCAACTTGTTGGAGGATTCTACTGCTAACTTTATAGGTAAAGTTATTCCCGGTGCTACAGTCTATAACACTACAACCAATTTAACTGCAACAGTTTTAAAGGTTCAAGAAACAGTGTTGACTTTATCTGAAGATATTTTTCTTGCAGACCCTAACGGCTATGCGGTATACAATACCAACAATAGTGAAGGTCCTGTATTATTCGTAGGAACGGGTGGTACACTTGCAATTAAAACAGTAGGTGGTGATTTAGTTCAGTTAACGAATTTAGCAAATGCTTCATTCATTCCAATAATGATAAGTTCTGTTCAGGATACAGGAACAACCTGTTCAGATATTATAGCACTTTGGTAAAATGGGAAGTATAATTGGCATAGGTAATGGAATCTTATTCACCATTAAACCGGGAGGTTCTTCACCTACACCAAACTTTCTTATAACAGAAACCGGATTTTTACCTGCACCTGATGACCAAATAGTCACAGAGACAGGAGTTGATATGATAGCAGAATAAAAAAATAAGATATGGCAACAAAGTTTTCACAGTTTAATCAGGTATTAACACCTTCATTTAATCAAACCGAATTGGTAGGGTTAGATAATGGAGCAAACTGTAGGGTGTTTACAGGTAGTGCACTTTTGAATACAATTTCAAATGCTGCTAACCAAACGGCAAATGATATGCTTTACATTAATGGTGGAGCAGTTGATTTCATTAATCCATCACAACATCCCAATGTACCTGTAAGAATTTCGTTGTATGCTGAATGGTTAAACACAGGCGGTAACTCTTATTTTAATATTCCAAAAAGCTCACTTACTAACATACCTTATAACGATGAGCAAAGTAATGCCAACACTAATTCTGCAGCAGGTGGCATTACAATGAACTATAACGGAATACCCGGAAACAATGGTAATACATATTTCTCAATTGAAACTGAAGGTCAGTATAAGATAGGTATTAACCTAAACTTTTTTGACCAAAACTCTGCCAACTCAGGGATGTCAGTTTTTGCAGGAATATATACCCGTAATACAACTAACCTTATCAAGGGGATTGTGAATACTGTTGCAGGTAATCACAATAAAAATGATATGAACTACTTTGGACAAAACACATTTACTGCAGCAGCAGGAGATGAAATAGAAATCAAACTTGAGTTTATTGGTGGTAATGGTAATGACCCATTCCCTGCGACTACAGGTGGGATTGCTTGTTCAATATGTATAGAAAAAATTGACTAATGCAATACGACTTTAATACAACTTTAGATATAGAAAATATAAAAGTAATCTATGAAATTGTAAAAGATGACTCAGATAGACAAGGATACAACATTCAAGTTAAGTATTAAAGACGCAGCAGGATTAGGATTTGTTTTGGTAAGCGTATTAAGTGTTTACTTTACATTGAAAGCAGATATAGCTTTGGCTATGGAAAAACCCGAGCCGGTTATTTCAGAGCAAGAGTATCATTACAAAGACGAGATTGTCAGAAAAACCATTATGTTGACACAACAAGATGTTGACGCAATGAAAGAAGATGTCAAAGAAATCAAAGAAACATTAAAGACACTCGAGGCACGACTGTATGAAAAAAGAAGATGAGAACTATAATCCTTTTAGTAACATTAATATTCGCAGCACTATTTGTGTCGCCAATGCCTATTAATGAACGCACTGAAAGTTATGAGCTCACAGTCCTACAAATCAATGCAAAGTGGAACGAAAGCAATGCACTTGATATTAATAGATTAAAAAACTGCAATATCGAATGGGCATATCTTGAAGAACAAAACAAAGACGTTCAAGATAAATTCCAAAAGATTCCCTTCATAGTTATTAAAAAAGGAAACGAACCAATTGCTTTTTGGGAAGGCAACATAATGTTCGAACCTACTGTAACTCTTCAAGAACTTCAAGCACACGTAAATAATCACTAATGGCTAAACTTCACATACCTACTTATATTTTTAAGACTAATAAAAAAAGACCCGGTGTACATTCTAAGAATGCATCAAAGGGTCAGTCAGGTTACAAACAAAAATATAGAGGACAAGGCAGATGATACCATCAGAAATAAAAAAAATTATAATTCATTGTTCAGCTACCCGAGAAGGTGATGATTCAGTAAATGCTGAAGTAATAGACAAATGGCATAAGGCAAGAGGGTGGAATGGTTGCGGATATCATTTCGTTATTTTAATGGATGGCACTATAGAAACCGGAAGAAAAATAAATGTGCGTGGAGCTCATACGAAGGGGTTGAATAGTGAATCTTGGGGTATATGTTATATCGGAGGAGTAGAGAAAGATGGTAAGACTCCAAAAGATACTCGTACTGAAAAACAAAAAGACTCTTTAGCTTACTTGTTATATTTCTTGAAACTACTTGCACCTGAAGCTAAGATACACGGACATAGGGATTTTGCAAACAAAGCCTGTCCAAGTTTCGATGCTACTGAAGAGTACAAGGATGAAAATTGGAAAAAGCTATGAAGGAGATTCTTAAAAAAATATTCGGCATCGATAATGTTGCATCTAAGGTCGGAGACCTTGTTGATAGATTCGTTCAATCAAAAGACGAGAAAGCTCAGTTTGAAAAAGAACTTACTCAAATATTTATTGAAGCTGAAAAAGATATGCAACAAAACGTAACGGAGCGTTGGAAGTCTGATATGGGTTCTGATTCGTGGCTCTCAAAGAATGTAAGACCATTGGTTTTGTTGTTTCTTATTGTATCAACTATCGTAATGATATTTATAGATGCAGGTGCTATTAAATTTAATGTCCAAGAAAATTGGGTTGACCTACTTCAGATTGTTTTGATAACAGTGATTTCAGCATATTTTGGTGGCAGGTCGTTTGAAAAGATTAAAAAAAAATAATTCGTAACTTTGTCTAAATTAAAAATCTAAATAAAATGAAACTAAGTAAAGAAGAACTAAAGGAATTACAAGACCTCAACACTGAGTTTTCAAAAAAGAAAATGCAGATTGGAGAGATTGAAGTTCAAAAGAGTTTTATTATTTCTGAGATAAACCAAATTAAATTACAATTTGCTCAGAACGAAAAGAAACTGATTGATAAATATGGAAAAGATTCTGTCATTAATTTACAGACAGGAGAAGTCCAACAAAAATAAAAACAGATGGGAAAAATATCTACCTATGCAATAGACTCCACACCTCAACTTAATGATAAAGTTATAGGTACGGATGTTAACGACCTTAATATAACTAAGAACTATACCATAGGTGATATTATATCTCTAAGTCCATCAAACTCTTTGTTATCAACGAGAATGTTTTATGGCGATGCTAATAACGTACCGGCAGAAACAAACACGCTAACATACCACGTAGGTGGATTGGGTGCAGCAGCTACCGACACTACACAGATTAAAGGTAGCATATCAATGGATGCAACAGATGCAGAAACCGCTACATCTTTAGTATTAGGAAAAGGCACAACACCATTAGCTTTGAGACCGGGACAATTTGAGAATGTTCTTGCGTTGGGTATTGATGTTGCTTCAGGAGATATGACGGCATCGGGCAATAGTGCAGGTATAAAAGATTCGCAACTGATTGGTACTCGAATAGCTCCAAACTTTGTAACCAATGCTAATGATTACATTCTTTACAGTACCCTTGTAGGTGACGATATGCTTACTACTCAAACCGGTAATCAGATGTCAGCCACCGTAGCCGTTGGAGGTAGGTCGCTAAAATCAATTGATGCATCAGATGATGATGTGTTTGTAGGTTTTTGGGTTTTAGGAGACCAAAACAATTATGGTCCAAACTGTACGAGTGCACGTAACACTTTTGTTGGAAGCAGGATAGCATTTGCTCACGAAGCTGAGGAAATGGAAGACAACGTAATCATAGGATATAGTGCTTCTGCAAACGTAGGTACAGTCGTTGTAAAAAACTTATTTGACAATGTGATTATCGGCTCAACTGCAGGTAGACAGTTTGGCGGTCAAAGAAATATTATTATAGGTAGCCAAGCTGCTTGGAATGCTTCAGAAGTACAACAAAGTGTAATTTTAACACCTCATTCACAAAACGCAAGACCTTTTTATGCAACTGCAGCAAGTAGTGTTCTTATTGGTGCAGGTGTTGGTAGTGGTCCTTCAGCAAATGACTTTCTAAATGATGTTTATATTGGAAATTCTTCAGGTCAAAACTTAAATGGTGGTGGTCATACTTTAGTAGGTGCAGGAACTTTTGCAGGTGGAGGATTAGCAGGTTTTGATTTAACTTCTGCAATTGCAGTAGGGTTAGGTGCTTTTGGTAGTGCACAAAATCCGGGTGCTGCGGTCAGCACTCCAATTGCTATGGGATACTTAGCAGGAGCTAACGCAGGAAATCAAGGAGGAAACTATTCTAACTCTATTTGTATTGGTACAAGAGCAGGAGACCAAATGAATGGAGAAAATAATATCTCCATTGGTAACAATGCTCACGGAGGTCAAGCAACACTTGGATTCTTTAATGTTGCAGTAGGAACAAATGCATTGAATCAACAACAAGGTGGAGACTTCAACGTAGCGATTGGAAACGATGCACTATTTAATTTAGGCACAGGAACTAATAATACTGCAATTGGTAAATCTGCAGGTTCTGTACAAGTAGGTTTCGATAATACAACTGCATTAGGTCACAACTCTCAGCCACAGGCATCTAACGAAATAGTATTAGGTGATAACAATGTAACTACACTTAGATGTAATACACAAGTTATTTCAGGTCTTTCTGACTTAAGAGACAAGAACAACGTAGAAGACTTACGTTTAGGATTAGATTTTATAGCTGATTTAAAACCTGTTAGTTGGGATTGGGAAAGACGAGATGGAACTATGGAAGGTAAAAAAGATTCCGGTTTCATTGCACAGTTTACAGACAACGTTCTTCAAGCACACAGTGCAGAAGATATCTTACCTTCATTGGTAAATAGAGATAATCCTGATGCTTGGCAAATGGGTAATGCAGCGTTGATTCCTGTATTGGTAAAAGCTATTCAAGAACTGAAAGCAGAGCTTGACGCTTTAAAAAAGTAAAATTTAATGAAATGGATATTAGAAAAATCTCCATTGGTCCTGATTATAAGTCGGGAGCAATGCACTACATTGTCGGTCAAGATGTCTTAAACGGACACTACAAGATTCACCTTATAAAATATTACGAAGAAACTGATTCTATAAAAATATGGATTGAAAGCGATGAGATGGAAGTTATGTTATGGAAGGAGTTTACTTCTGCTATGCCTGTCTCAATCGAATACAATATAAATTTTTAATGAAATCATTATATCAGTTTATTGTAGAACCTAAAAACAATAGGAGATACGACAATATAAAAAATATAGGAGGTATTGATTTTATAACAAGCACCTCTGAAGAGGATGTATCTACATCCAATCGTCAAGCCATCGTTATCGAGACACCCTTAAATTATTGTGGACCTATAGAAAAGGGAGACACTTTATTAGTGCATCACAATGTTTTTAAGTTTTATAATGATATGAAAGGTAGACGTAGAAGTGGCAAAAGTTTTCTCAAAGAAAACATTTTCTTTTTAGACCCGGACCAATTCTTTGCTTACAAAAAGAATGACGAATGGCACGGGTATGATAGGTATTGTTTTGTCAAATCGATACCACCAACAGATAGCTATATATTCAAGCCTTTTACCAAAGAACCTTTGATGGGTGAGATGGTTATTGTAAACGATTATTTAAAAAGTAAAGGTGTTAAAAAAGGTGACACTGTGTGTTACAAACCTTTGCAAGAATATGAGTTTAGAGTAGACGATGAAATACTATATAGAATGTATGACCATTCAATAACTTTAGTAGTATGAGTACAAAAGAAATCAAATTAAAAATTATTGAAGCAGGTCATCAGGCGGTAGAGCAACTAATAAAAGTGGCTAAAGAAAAAATTATTAAGCCTGACCCTGAAGATGATTTAGCTGCAGATAGATTGAAGAACGCAGCAGCTACCAAGAAACTTGCCATCTTTGATGCTTTTGAAATATTAAAAAGAGTTGAAGAAGAAAGAGAGTCTCTTGAAGAAGGAACGACTAATGCTAAAATAGATACAAAACAAGGATTTGCAGAAAGAAGGTCTAAATAGAGAACTATATAAAGTGGTACAAGATGTTGTACCAACTAACGTATTATCAAATAAAAACCGTCATAGGTCTTGGCTTTATGGTTATAATGATAAATACGATATAGTTGTTATTTCTAAAACCGGACAGATAGGAGATATCATTGAAGTATCAGGATTAAAGATTGCACTTCCAAAGACACCAAAAGAGTGTCTTCAAAGACACTCAGACAAAAAACAACAGTATTGGGAAAGAACTGAACTTCCAAAACCACTGTCTAAGATTCAATCTATCTTTCAGTGGAATGAAATGCCTTCTGATTTTAAAAGCAGATGGGTAGATTATATCGAACAAGAGTTTGATTATAGAGAGGAAGGGTGTTGGTTTATGAATAATGGGAAACCAACATATATAACAGGAGCTCACTATATGTACCTTCAATGGACAAGTATTGATGTAGGATATCCTGATTATAGAGAAGCTAATAGAATCTTGTTTATTTTTTGGGAAGCGTGTAAAGCAGACAAAAGAAGTTTCGGAATGATTTATCTAAAGATAAGACGTTCCGGTTTTTCATTTATGTCCTCATCTGAATGTGTCAATACAGGAACACTTGCTAAAGATGCAAGGGTAGGTATTTTATCAAAGACAGGTTCTGATGCAAAGAAAATGTTTACAGATAAAGTCGTTCCTATTAACAGTAGACTTCCATTCTTTTTCAAACCGATTATGGATGGAATGGATAAACCAAAAACAGAATTAGCTTATCGAGTACCTGCATCTAAGATTACAAAAAAGAATATGTATGATATAGATGAAGAGGAAATCGAAGGGTTAGATACAACTATTGATTGGAAGAATACTGATGACAATAGTTATGATGGAGAAAAACTTTTGCTTTTAGTACACGATGAAAGTGGTAAGTGGTTGAAACCAAATAATATTCTAAACAATTGGCGAGTTACAAAAACGTGTTTACGTTTGGGTAGTAAGATTATCGGAAAATGTATGATGGGTTCAACATCAAATGCATTATCAAAAGGAGGAGATAATTTTAAGAAAATGTTTTATGACTCCGATGTAACTAATAGAAATGCCAATGGTCAAACTAAAAGCGGTTTGTATTCATTGTTTATTCCTATGGAGCATAATATGGAAGGCTTCATTGATAGATACGGAATGCCTGTTTTAAAAACTCCACCAACAGAGGTGTTAGGGATTGACAATGAAATGATATATCAAGGAGCTCTTGAATATTGGGAAAACGAAGTTGACTCGTTGAAACACGACCCTGATGCATTGAATGAATATTATAGACAGTTTCCAAGAACTGAATCTCACGCTTTTAGAGATGAAAGCAGACAATCATTATTTAATCTAACTAAGATATACCAACAGATAGATTATAATGATTCAATGATTACAGAACAATATGTAACACGTGGGTCATTTAGTTGGAAGGATGGAGTAAAGGATACTAAAGTAGTTTTTAGTCCTGACAAACGAGGAAGGTTTTTAATTACTTGGGTTCCAAATTCAAACATTCAAAACAATATGCGAACAAAAGGAGGAATCAAATATCCGGGCAATGAACACATTGGTGCATTCGGATGTGACTCCTACGATATTAGCGGTACTGTAGGCGGTAAAGGCTCAAATGGGTCTTTACACGGATTAACTAAGTTTAGTATGGAAGAAGCTCCAAGTAATGAGTTCTTCTTAGAATATATTGCAAGACCACAAACTGCAGAAATATTCTTTGAAGATGTTCTTATGGCTTGTGTGTTTTATGGTATGCCAATACTAATAGAGAATAACAAACCAAGATTATTATACCATTTTAAGAATAGAGGATATAGAGGTTTTTGTATGAATAGACCTGATAAAGTATTCACCAAACTCTCAAAAACAGAAAGAGAATTAGGAGGAATACCAAACTCAAGTGAAGATGTAAAACAAGCTCACGCAGCAGCTATTGAATCCTATATTGAAAAACACGTAGGATTAATGACTGAAGAAGGAGATATGAACAATATGCCTTTCAACAGAACTTTAGAAGATTGGGCAAGGTTCGATATTTCTAACAGAACTAAGTTTGATGCATCTATTAGCTCAGGATTAGCAGTAATGGCTTGTCAAAAGCATCTATATCAGCCTGAAAGAAAAGAGTCAAGAATTATGATTAACTTTGCAAGGTATAGTAATGACGGCAAATTAAGTCAGATAATTAGATGAAAGACGTAAAAATAAATATTTCATCTGCAGGGTTTCCAAGTCAGTTCGTTTCCGATGCTGAAAAGGCTACGGATGAATATGGATTGATGATAGGTCAAGCCATTCAATATGAATGGTTTCGTAAAGATGGAAACGGTTGTAGATTTTATGACCAATGGCGAGAATTTCACAGGTTGAGATTGTACGCAAGAGGAGAACAATCAATCAGAAAATATAAAGATGAATTAGCAATTGACGGTGATTTGTCGTATCTGAATTTAGATTGGACACCCGTGCCTATCATTCCTAAGTTTGTAGATATTGTAGTAAACGGAATGGCGGACAGAATGTTCAAAGTCAAAGCCTACGCACAAGATGCAATGTCTCAAGCCAAGCGTTCTAAGTATCAAGATATGATAGAAGGACAAATGGTTTCTAAAGATATCTTAGAAATAGTTCAACAGAAAAGTGGATATGACCCATTTGTTATGCCGTCAGATGAACTCCCTGCAAATGACGAAGAGCTTTCACTATATATGCAGATTAACTACAAACCTGCAATCGAGATTGCTGAAGAAGAAGCAATCAATACTATACTTGATGAAAACCACTATTTAGATTTAAGAAAGAGATGTGATTATGACTTGACTACATTAGGAATCTCGGTTGCTAAACACGAGTTCTTAAAAGGTTCAGGTGTTGAGATATCTTATGTGGACCCTGCTAACGTGGTTTATAGCTATACTGAAGACCCATATTTCAAAGATTGTTTTTATTGGGGAGAAGTAAAGACAGTACCAATCATCGAACTCAAAAAAATAGACCCTTCACTTACAAATTCTGACTTAGAAGAGATATCTAAATATAGCCAATCTTGGTATGACTATTACAATGTAGCACAGTTTTATCAGAATGATGTGTTCTATAGAGACACGTGTACGTTAATGTATTTTAATTATAAGACCACTAAGAAGATGGTCTATAAGAAAAAAGTAACGGCTACGGGTGGTAATAAGGTAATCGAAAAAGATGACCAATTCAATCCACCGGTAGAAATTATGGAGGAAGGTAACTTTGAAAAGTTTGAAAAGACTATTGACGTATGGTATGACGGAGTAATGGTTATGGGTACTAATATTCTATTGAAGTGGGAACTTGCAAAGAATATGGTAAGACCAAAATCAACAAGTCAACACGCACTTCCTAATTATGTAGCTTGTGCACCAAGAATGTACAAAGGAGTATTAGAATCACTTGTAAGAAGAATGATTCCTTTTGCAGACTTGATTCAAATGACCCATTTGAAACTACAACAAGTTATTTCAAGAGTAGTTCCTGATGGTGTATATATTGATGCTGATGGATTAAATGAAGTAGACTTAGGAACAGGTAATGCTTACAATCCTGAAGACGCATTGAGGTTGTACTTCCAAACAGGTTCTGTTATTGGTAGGTCTTATACTCAAGAAGGAGATTACAATCAGGCTAAAGTGCCAATCAAAGAACTACAGTCATCATCAGGTGCATCTAAAACACAGATGTTGATTCAGAACTACAATCATTATTTGAATATGATTAGACAGGTAACAGGATTAAATGAAGCAAGAGATGCTTCTTTACCTGACCCTGATTCATTAGTTGGTCTACAAAAACTTGCTGCTCTAAACTCTAATGTAGCTACACGTCACATCCTTGATGGTAGCTTATATTTGTTTAGAACTATTTCTGAAGCTCTTACCTATAGAATCGCAGACATATTAGAATATGCAGACTTCAAAGATGATTTTGCTAATAAGATTGGAAAGTATAACGTAAGTATTCTTAATGAAATATCTGACTTATACATTTACGACTTTGGTATTTTTATTGAAGTAGCACCGGATGAAGAAGAAAAAGCTAAACTCGAACAGAATATTCAAATGGCTTTATCTAAACAAGATATTAATCTTGAAGACGCTATTGATATTAGAGAACTTAAAAATTTAAAACTTGCAAATCAATTGCTTAAAATGAAACGTAAGCAAAAGCAAGACAGAGAAGAAGAAATGAAAATGCAGCAACAGGCAATGACTGCACAACAACAACTGAAGTCTCAACAAATGGCAGCACAACTTGCAATGCAAAAACAACAAGCAGAGATGCAAGGTAAGATGCAGTTGAAACAAGCAGAGATAGCATTTGAAATCGAAAAGATGAATAATGAAGCTAAACTCAAGTCTCAGCTTATGGCTGAAGAGTTTAACTATAATCAGCAACTTAGGGATATTTCTGAGAGAGCACTACAAAGTAGAGAAACTCAGAGAGAAGAAGCTAAATCTAAAAGAATAGATAAGCAAAATACTCAACAGTCCAAATTGATTAATCAGCGTAAAAATAATTTACCACCGCAGATATTTGAATCAAATGAGGACAGTTTAGATGGCTTTGATTTAGCCGAGTTTTCCCCAAGATAACTGAATAAAATGAACGAAAATTTATTATTAACTTTGTACAAAATTAAATCAAATGGAAATTAAAGTAAGAGCCGTTGAGGGTGTCGAAGAGAAATCCTCACAACAAATTGAACAAGAACTGCTTGATAAAGCAGAAGAAAAGAATAACCCAACTGAAGAGACTGCACAAGCGGAAGCTCCTGCAGAAACTGAAGTTAAAGAAGAAGAAACTCAATCCTCAGAGTTAAAAGAGGAAGACGTTCTTTCATTTATTAAAAACAGATATGAGAAAGATTTCACATCGGTAGACCAAATCTTTGATACTAAAGATAGTAACGAGGATTTACCTGAAGATGTGAAAGCGTATTTCGAGTATAAAAAAACTACCGGTAGAGGAATGGATGATTATGTAAAACTTAATCGAGATTTTTCTACTATGGAGGATGACCAACTACTATCTGAGTATCTTATATCTTCAGGTGAAGCTACAGACGCAGAAGATGTAGATATCCTTATGGATGATTACAGATATGACGAAGAGCTTGACGAAGAGAAAGATATTAAGAAAGTAAAGTTGGCAAAGAAAAAAGCTATTGCTAAAGCAAAGAAGTTTTTTACGGAGCAGAAAGAAATGTATAAGCAACCGGTTGAGTCAAGCGGAACTGCTATTTCTCCTCAGCAACAACAAGAACTTGATGAGTATAGGCAATACTTAGCTTCGGCTAAAAGTAACCAAGAGGAGCTAAAAAGGAAAAGAGATTGGTTTTTAAAAAAGACCAACGAAGTATTCACGGATTTCAAAGGTTTTGATTTCAAGATAGGTGATACTACTTTGACTTTTAATCCGGGTGATGTTGAAAGCATTAAGAAAGGGAACTCTGATGTCAACAATCTAATGGATAAATATGTTGACAAGAGCACCGGTTCTATTGGTGATTTCAATGGTTATCACAGGGCATTAGCCATCGCAATGAATCCTGACAAGTTTGCCTCGTTTTTTTATGAGCAAGGCAAAGCGGATGCAACTGAAGATGTAACACGTAAGATGAAAAATGTTGATATGTCTGAACGTAAAACACCGCAGGTTGCAAGTAGGAAGGATGGATTGCAAATTAGGTCTATATCGCAACCAAGCAGTAGAGGCTTAACGATTAAAAGTAGAAATAAGTAAAAACTTAAAAATTAGAAATTATGGCAGGTAATTTTACAGGTCCCGGTTTTGACCTTCAGCCATCCGCACAACAGGTGCCGTTGGCAACAAACTACATCCAAAATTTCGACTTCTTGAATCAGTATCTTCCTGATACATACGAAAAAGAATTTGAAAGATATGGAAACAGAACGATTAGTTCGTTCTTAAGATTAGTAGGAGCAGAGCTTCCTTCTAATTCAGATTTAGTAAAATGGGCAGAGCAAGGTAGACTTCACGTGAAGTATACTCAGGTTGGTTCAGCAGGTGCACAAGGTGACGATGCAGTAACTTTCCAAATCAATGACCCGGCTGCTCCGGCAGGACAAGTTTCAACAGGACAGGTTCCATTCTCAGCACAAGGCGGTATCGCACTTAGAGAAGGACAAACTGTAGTTGTAATTCAGAATGACGGTTCAGGAGAAAACAAAGGTATCGTTACTGACGTAGACCTAACTGTTTCTCCTATTCAAGCTACTATCGCTTTCTATGAAGCAGGTGGTCTTGTAACTGCAGGTACAGGTGTTGGTAACTCTGACGTTACTATCTTTATTTATGGTTCTGAATTTAAGAAAGGAACTTTAGGAATGGATGGTTCTCTTGAGTCTGACGACTACATCTTTGAGAACTCACCAATTATTATCAAAGACAAATATGCAGTATCAGGTTCTGATATGGCTCAAATCGGTTGGGTAGAAGTAACAACTGAGAATGGTGCTACAGGATACCTATGGTATATGAAGTCTGAGCACGAAACTCGTTTGAGATTCGATGACTATCTTGAAACCGCTATGGTTGAAGCAGTACCTGCAGAAGCAGGTTCAGGTGTCGTTGACCCTGCTGCTAACCCTAACTATGGTAACAAAGGTTCAGAAGGTATTTTCTACGTAGTAGGAGATAGAGGTAACCTTTGGACAGGTGGTGTGCCGGATGTTCTTGCTGACTTTGATACTATCATTGGTAGATTAGATGCTCAGGGAGCTATCGAGGAAAACGTACTTTTCCTTGACAGACAATTTGGATTTGCTATTGACGATATGTTGGCTACAATCAACGGTTTAGACGGCACTGCAGGTAATGCTGCTAACGCTGCTTCTTTCGGATTGTTCGACAACGATACTGAAATGGCATTGAATTTAGGATTCTCAGGATTCCGTAGAGGATATGACTTCTATAAGACTGATTGGAAATACTTGAACGACCCAACAATGAGAGGCGGAAACGCTACAGGTGCAGGTTCAGGTCACATCAATGGTCTTTTAGTTCCTGCAGGTTCTACATCTGTGTATGACCAAATTCTTGGTAAGAATGCCAAGAGACCATATCTACACGTAAGATATAGAGCTTCAGAAACTGAAGATAGAAGATATAAGACTTGGATTACAGGTTCTGCAGGTGGTGCAGCTACAAGTAGCTTAGATGCTATGGAGGTACACTTCCTATCAGAAAGATGTGTTTGTACAATGGGTGCAAACAACTTCGTACTGTTTGAAGACTAATATGTAATTAAAGGGGGAGTGTCTTTAAAGACACTCCTTCCTTTATTTTTTAACTTTTAAATTAAATCGAAATGAAATTAGAATCAAAAGATAGAGTTTATAAACTCACACGAGACAGAGCACCATTGTCGTGCATTATTCCCTCAAGAAATAGTAGAAGAAACCCGTTACTTTACTTTGACCAAGATAAAGGATATAACAGGGCATTACGCTACGCAAGAAATCAAAAGAGTTGTTTTGAAGACGAGCAAGATGGTACTGCTATTGTAGAACCAATTGTGTTTGAAGATGGTATGTTACAAGTACCAAAAAACAATCCTATCCTACAGGAGTTTTTACACTACCATCCATTGAATGGTAAAAAGTTTATAGAAGTAGATTACAGTAAAGATGCTTCTGAACAAATTGAAAGACTCAATGTAGAAGTGGATGCGTTGATTGAAGCTAAATCTTTATCGCTTGAACAATGCGAACAAGTTGGTAGAGTTTTATTTAGTAAAGATGTAACAATGATGTCAACGGCAGAATTGAAAAGAGATATATTGGTATTTGCTAAAAAGAATCCAAGTGTATTTCTAAGTGCACTTTCTGACCCTTCATTGAAACTTCAGTCTACCGTACAACAAATGTTTGATACTAAGGTATTGTCTTTCAGAAACAAGAAAAGAGATGTACACTATAACCTTGAAGGCAACAGAAAAAGAATGACAACCATTCCTTTTGGAGTTGACCCAATAGAGTATTTAGCTGATTGGTTTAAAACAGATGAAGGTGTAGATGTATTAGAGTTTTTGGAAAAACAAATGTGATGTATTATATTTGACATATCCTGATTCGCAGCAGGATGTGATTAACCATATGTAAGAGGGAGGGGTTTAATACCCCTCTCTTTTTTTTGTTTATCTTTGTATCAAAGTATTTTAAGATGATAAACTCGGTTAGAAACACAGTATTATCTATACTAAATAAAAATAATTACGGATACATATCGCCATCTGATTTTAACTTATTTGCAAAACAAGCTCAGTTAGATATTTTTGAAGATTATTTTTATCAGTATAACTATCAGATAAATAAAGAGAACGCAAGAGGTTCAGGAACCGGGTATGCAGATATTACCAAAGGTTATGAAGAGGTAATTAATATATTCTCTGAAACCAAGTTTCTTATTCCTCAGTTTAATAATAAGTTCTTTACACCGAGTCTAACTACCACAAACGATAATTACTATCTGCTAAATAAAGTTTTAGTATATAGCAGACTTTTGATATCAGGAGTTAATGACCAAGTATTGGTTCAGGATTTGGTAGATACCACTACTGATTTTGTGGCATCAGGAGTGCAGGTTGGAGATATTGTGGGTAACACCACTACCAATGCAAGTGCTTTTGTTGGAGAGATAATCAATATAAATACTTTAAGATTAATAGACGCTGATGGAAATCCTGCTGATATATTTCAGAACTTTCCTGAAGGCTACGTAATCTATGATGATGCTATAGTAAACGAGGCAGAAAAAGTTACGCAAAGTAAAATCACTATGCTTAACAACTCTTTACTTACTGCACCATCAACTCTGTTTCCTGCTTACACTCAGCAAGAACCTACGTTGTCGTTGTTCCCTGCAAGTATCAATACTATAGGAGCAGTGCAATGTCAATACATCAGATATCCAAGAGACCCTAAGTGGACATACGTAAGTTTGATTGGAGGAGAACCCTCGTTTGACCAATCGCAACCGGACTTTCAAGATTTTGAACTGTCTATATCAGATGAACCTACATTGGTGTTGAAGATATTGCAGTACGCAGGTATGTCTATTAGGGAGGTAGCTGCAGTGCAATTTGGTCAAGGATTGGAAGCAAAAGAAGACCAAGACGAAAAATAATAAACTATGCCTTATATATCACAATATCAGTATTACGAAAATGGTGGAAGCCAACCCGAAAATGCCAATTGGGGTTCATACCAATACGTGTCTTTATATGACATAGTAAACAACTTTATGTTGATGTATGCAGGTAATCATAACCTCGTAAATAATGAAGAGCGATATAAGGTTTTGTTTCACGCAAAACGTGGTATACAAGAATTAAACTACGATGCGTTTAAAGAAATTAAAATATTGCAACTAACTGTGTGTAATACGTTAAGATATGTATTGCCATCAGACTACGTGAATTGGGTTAGAATATCTGTACACAAAAATGGATTGCTATATCCTCTTACAGAAAACATTCAAACTAATTGGAGTAGTGCATACTTACAGGATAATAATTGTAGGATTTTGTTCGACCAAGATGGGAATGCATTAAGTCCTCAGTTTTCTGAATTAGACTACGAAAGAATTACAGGCAGTGAAAGGTCCATTT
>Ga0114925_10000431_pt1 | contig 18379 bp, 13 predicted proteins | sample SumtaG_2_FD_87287 | JGI IMG/M metagenome (GOLD analysis project Ga0114925, IMG submission 87287) | Deep subsurface microbial communities from Indian Ocean to uncover new lineages of life (NeLLi) - Sumatra_00607 metaG | ecosystem: Environmental > Aquatic > Marine > Oceanic > Sediment | place... | reverse complement strand
TGTCCATATGAAATATGATATGCCGTGTAAGAATCGTTAATGTTTTGCATTACTTTCTTATAGCACCATTTGGCATCAAAATAAAAGCCAGTCGGGTGTCCTGATTTCACACGGAGATGTGTCGGAATTTCAATGCAAATCATTTTGGACTGGTAATCCGACCGGTTTTTTGTATATCTAAAAGGATGAATTTGTTGCCTACCAGGCTTCAGATCGGGGGGGCATCGTCCGCGTGCGTGTAAGCGGGGATCGGGTGCTTCTGGGAGGGCAGGCGGTTACCGTTTTGAGCGGAGAACTGGTGGATTGCTGAATTGGCGGAAGGATATGATATCGAAATGAAAATCATCCTTGCCACATCCGGATCGCGTGGTGATGTACAACCCATGCTGGCGTTGGCGCTGGCGCTTCAGACCGCCGGGCACGAGGTCCTCCTGTTGGCCCCCCCTGAGAATGCTGACTGGGTCGAAGGCTATTCCTGCCCGTTCCGGCCTTTTGGAACCAATTTCGAAGCTTTTCTTGATGAAATGAAAGATGCTCATACGTTCAAGGCGGCGATAATCTTTTTACGTTTCATGCGTCGTGAGCTTGAAATTCAGTTTTCCCAGCTTCCCGCGATCATCCAGAAAGCGGATCTTATTCTTGCTGCTTCATTATGTGTCGCTGCACCTACTTTTGCCGAACTGCGCGGCATTCCATATCGTTTTATCGCTTTCTGTCCCCAACTTCTGCCGTCTCGCTACCACCCCACTCCGACGATTCGAAACCACAACCTGCCCCTGTGGCTGAACCGGCATACCTGGTGGCTTGATAGGAAAGCCGACGGATTTCTTATTAAATCCATCATCAATAAAAAACGGGACCGTATGGGTTTGAAACCGATTCATTCCACTATCGATCATTTGCTGGGCAACCCTGTGATGGTGGCCTCAGATCAAGTTCTTTCGCCCGTTCCAATGGACGTGGGCCAGGACACCACGCAAACAGGATATTTCCACTTACATCAGACCGACAAACTGATTCCGGACCTTGAAACTTTTCTTGCTTCCGGTTCATCGCCTGTTTATGTTGGTTTTGGAAGTATGCCGAAGCAAGATTTACGGGGGATCATCCGACTGGTGATGGAAGCCGGTCGATCCGCCGGGCGGCGTTTGATAATTTCTATCGGAAAAGACGCGAATCGTTTACCAACATCAGAGGACTGTTTTTTTGCAGATAAAACGCCGCATAAACGACTTTTCCCCCGTGTTTCAGTTGTTGTTCATCACGGCGGTTCGGGAACAACAGCCACAGCAGCCCGGGCCGGCGTGCCGCAAATCATCATACCGCATATACTTGACCAGTACTACTGGGGAGACCGGATTCACCGGGCAGGCCTCGGCCCCAGACCCATACGGCGTTCGCATTTGACTGCAAAACGCCTTGCTGAAGCGATCAGCGAGTCTCTGTCCAATGATGCCTTTCGCCGGCGAGCGAAACAAGTTGCCGGCATTATTCAAGGGCAGGACAGCATCGGCCATGCTGTACGTCTCATTGAATCGGAATTCGGTTGACATTAACGTGCGGATATAAATTCATGTTCCGGATGCGTCTATTTTCTTCTTGACATCCGAATAGAGTCGATCCAGTCGAAGAATGTGCATGAAGAGGGAGAAGCAGATAAATCCCATGAATCGGAAGGCGGATTCAGATCCGGAGGCAATGAATTCATTGAATGTTTTTTTACTGATAAAGGCGGCCTTACACGGGGTGAGCGTCACGACACTGGCGGACCTCGGCTTATCATCGATCAGAGACATTTCACCAAAGATGTCGCCTTCGCCCACTTCTCCCAGAAGAATCTCCTTGAAATTTTCGGAGATGCCTACCACTTTAACTTTTCCTTCAAGGATAAAATAGGCGCCGTCCCCCAGATCTCCTTGAGTGAAAATAGGCTGCCCCGGATCAAAATTCCTTATTTCCTCATAGATGATGTCCTTATCATCTTGAGACAGTGTGGGAAAAAACTCGGATATTTTACTTTCAAGATCTGCCAGTTCGTGGTCAAGGCTCGGCATTTTCTTTTCGTCTCCATCGAAAATGAGATGAAGAGAACGGACAACTATTTTATACTTATCATTCAGGTTTCTCAATCGTTCCGGCAGGATATTATATAGCCTGAAGATTAGATCCCTGGCGTAATACTGTCCGCCGGTGAACAGGTTTTCAAGACCCTCCCGGGATAAAACGCCAAGCTTTACTTTTTCACCGGAAACCTTGACCGTGGCTGATTTATTAATATTGTAAAACAGGCTCATCTCTCCGAATATTTCTCCCGGCCCCAGGGAGGCTACTAAAGATCCGTCAACGTATACGGTCACTTCTCCGTCCTTTATATAGAACATCTCGTGGCCGGCGCTGCCCTGCTTACAGATGATATCATCTTTCAGATAGACCCTCTCATTTAAGAAAATCCGGTTCAAATGCTCATTGCTGATGGTTCCGAATAAGGCGCCGCTGATATTCTGGCAGATCAAGTCGAGCTCGCTTTTTTGGATTGCGCCGGATTCGGTCTGAATCGGCAGCAATAAATCGTCAATATATTGCATTACATCTGTTTTAATTGTCTCGGGCATCCGCATGAACTCTTGGGATATCCGTTTGGCCTCATCAACGGAAAGGTGTTTTTTCTCCTGGATTTTTCGAAAGACCAGATATTCTCTCAAGGCAGAGACATCTTTTATCCCGGCCAGGAATTGATAGACCCGTTCTTGGACAATATGAGGCTCTATCAACGCTTCCAATTCAATACCGGCGAGTTTTTCTTTTCCTTTTTCTGCAAAGGCCTCATAGGTTTCATCGAGGGAAGCGGACTGCGCCTCATGTACCGTGGCAATATCTTCTTCCGTCAGGGGCTGAATCTGTTCGCCAACAACATCGATATGATGTCCCATGCTGCGTAACATTTTGATAATCAGTGTATTGTTTATTCCCCGCCCCGAGATGTTGCCGTGTACGTCAGCACTGAATGCCGGCGGGCTGAAAAGAAGGTTCCCATAGTTGTCGGTGGCATGAACTCTTAGAAACACGTCTTTGTCCAGACACCATTTTCCGATTCTTTCGGAGCCGACCAGAGGGTCTTCTCCTTCGATGTTCAGATGACCGACATCCAGGGTTATTCCGAAATTATTCTTTCTGATTTCCCGGGGTAACAAGTTGAAGATCTCGTCAACACAGGAGATAAAATTTTCCGAGGTTTGCCTAAATGGCGTCTGGCAGTAATTCTCTATGGTCACCCTTACGCTGCTTCCTTCGGCTTTTTCAACCAAACCGGCAAAGGCTTTCAGATTTGAAGGATCTATCAGATGGCAGACGACTGCATTGGCGCCGATGTCCTTTGCCAGTTCAATGGTATCATATTGAACTTCAAGGCATTGTGTGGGATCGAAAAATCGCTGATTCCCTTTGGACGGGTCCGGTGAGGGGACATACGGACCGATAATCGGAGAGTGAATACTCAATTTGATGCCGCTTTTAAGAGATGCTGCTTTTATCCGGGATCGTTTTTCCTCTGTCAGTTCTTCCGGAAGCAATTTTGTGAAATTGAATGGATGGAAGTCGAGGCTGAGCTCAATCCCTTCAATATTATCATCCATTGCTTTTTCTATTAACTGAACGGGGTCTATGATTTTACCTTCCCAGAATTTTGTTGCCGTGATCCGTCTTGGATTTTTTATCTTTTTCCAGGTGTCAATAGCGACCCGGTTGTTCAGAAAAAGGGTTTCGTACTGCTCGGCAAATTCCAGGATAAAAGCATCCATGGCACCGGGTTTATCCTCGCCGTAAAAGATAAAATACGGGGCATGGTCGTATAACCAACAGGCCTTTACCAGTAAAAACGGATATTCAAATAGCCGCTTGAGAACCGCGCCTTTCTCGTGAACGTTTGCAAGGTCCAACAAGTGGGATATGCTGGTTACAGAAAGATCATAGCCATACTTGACCCCGGACTTGTGATGGGCGAGCAGTCTCAGGATCGAATCGGGTGAGAGCCCGATTTCGCTCAGCTTCATTCGGCTTTCAGAACAAAAAGGATCTTTGTCGCTTAAACTCGCGTCCAAAACTTTCTGAACAGCTTCTCTGTCTGTCTGCGAGGTCACAGTTGTTAGAATATCGTCCATTGTCAAACTTTTTTTCAAGTTACCTCATTTGGATTCATTTCACATGTTTAACCAAAGGAGTATACCCTTCTAGTTGAACCTTTTTTATTATCAAGATCTTTTAGACAAGTCAATATTCAGCGGCAAAGCTGTCCGGGAAAGACAGATCGTTCTTCAATTCCCGGTTTGACGCAAACGTTTCGATTGTGGTAATTGGTAATTCATGACCTTCCGCAATTGATCAATGTCATATGTGAAACATAACAAGGAGATATGGGATGAAGCGATGGAATGGGTGGGGAGATAATGCAGTGCATGTCGATTTGCCGATTCAAGCCCATAACCTGTTGCAAGAGTTGATTGGTGAAGGAGAGACCCAAAAAGATTACCCGCTTGAAAAATTCATCAGCCGCATTCCCGAATCCCGCTTGCCGCATCACCCGCTGATATCAACCGATCCGAAAGATCGACTCGATCATTCCCACGGCCAGAGTCTGCCGGACTGGGTCGGCTTGCGCGGCGGTACGCTTCAGCGCTTTCCGGACGGGGTAGCACTGCCCGGGACGACGGAGGATGTCGTGGCCCTTTTGGACTTTTCAGAAAAACACGACGTGGTGGTCATACCGTTTGGTGGCGGAACCAGCGTTGTCGGACATCTTCAGGTGCCTGAAGAGGAAAGGCCGGTCCTTAGCCTGTCACTCAAAAATCTCAATGGTTTGACCGACTTTTACCCATCCAGCTTGCTTGCCACATTCGAGGCCGGCATTCTCGGGTTCGATCTTGAAACCCTGCTCAAGACACGTGGATATACGTTAGGTCATTATCCCCAATCTTTGGAGTTTTCTTCACTGGGCGGATGGGTGGCAACCCGCTCCAGCGGTCAACAATCTTCGCATTATGGAAGAATCGAACAACTTTTTGCAGGGGGTGAACTGGTATCGCCGAGAGGAATATTAAATATTCAGCCGTTTCCGGCATCCGCGGCAGGGCCTGATCTTCGGCACATCGTTCTGGGCTCGGAAGGAAGATTGGGCGTCCTGACCAAGGTAACGGTCCGGATTTCCAAAATTCCCGAAAGGGACGATGTGTATGGTGTTTTCTATCCATCGTGGACCCAAGCGATGGAAGCCGTCCGGATCCTTTCAGGCAGCGGCATCCCATTTTCCATGATCCGATTGAGCAATTCAACGGAAACCATGACAAACCTGGCACTGGCCGGCCATAAAAGAAAGATTGCAATTTTGAAACGCTTTCTTGAACTCCGCGGGATCCCGGGAAAAGGGGCGTGCATGTGCCTTCTCGGCTTTATCGGAACCCGAAGACAGGTAAAAACAGCCCGGCGCGAATCCTTTTCCATTGTGCGACGATATCGGGGCGTTCCGATCGGAAAGGCCATGGGTGAAGCCTGGAAGAAAAATCGATTCCGGACGCCTTACCTGCGAAACACCCTGTGGGAAATGGGATATGCCGTAGATACCCTGGAGACCGCCGTGATATGGAACAAGGTCGCGTCGATCATGAAAGAGATTGAAAAAGTCATTGAAAAAAGCCTGACAGCCTGGAATGAAAAGGTCCATGTTTTTTCTCACCTTTCCCATGTCTATCCAACAGGATCGAGCATCTATACGACATTTATATTCCGACTTTCAAACACGCCCGAAGAAACGCTCGAGCGATGGAAAACGATTAAGAAAGCAGCAAGTCAAACCATTATTCGAGCCGGAGGGACCATCAGCCATCAGCATGGGGTGGGTTTAGATCATAAACCGTATTTAGAATCTGAAAAAGGGCCCTTGGGTATGAGTACACTAAGAGAGTTGTGCCGTCATTTCGATCCGAAAAATCGGATGAATCCATCCAAATTGTTGTGTTAGTGAAGTGTCATGAACCTCGAATCGCTTCCTGAAAAATGGGACCTGATCATCATCGGCGGCGGCGTCACCGGCGCAGGTACCCTCCGGCAAGCTGTCCGCTTGAACCTTCAGGTACTTTTATTGGAGCAGAGAGATTTTGCATGGGGAACATCAAGTCGATCTTCAAAGCTGGTTCACGGCGGATTGCGCTATCTCAAAGAAGGGCATTTCCTGCTGACCCGGAGTGCGGTGAAGGAACGGGAACGGTTACTCAAAGACGCTCCCGGGCTGGTTGAACCGTTGGAATTTTTAGTCCCTGTTTACAAAGGGAAAGGGCCGGGAAAATGGATACTGGAAGCCGGCCTTTCGATATATGATCTTATTGCACACAAACGCCGGCACAGGTTTTATCCTATTTCTGAATTTTTTAAAATGTCGCCGCACATTGATCAAAAAGGGCTTGTCGGCGGGTTTTGTTTTTTTGATGCTCAGGTTGATGATGCCCGCATGGTGTTGCGTTTGATCAACGAAGCGGTTCAATCCGGCGGTTATGCGCTGAATTACGTCAAAGCAACTCGAATTAACCGGAACTCCCGGGGCGAAGTTTCCGGTGTCAATGTGGAGGATGTTGAAACGTATGCGACAAGAAGACTCTCGACCCGTGCGGTCATTAATGCCACCGGGGCCTGGGCTGAAATGCTGCACCCCTCACCGGATCGGAAGCTTCATTTGCGTCCTTTGCGGGGAAGCCACCTGGTCTTTCCCTCCAGGGTTTTACCGATTGATCAGGCCATCAGCTTCATCCATCCTTCTGACAACAGGGCCATTTTTGTCATTCCGTGGGAAGGTGTCGTTCTCGTCGGCACCACAGATCTTGACCATAAAGAGGACCTATCGCTTGAACCGGCCATCACGGAAGAAGAAATACGCTATTTGATAGAAGGTACAAAAACGTTATTTCCGGCGTTGGACATCTCGCTTAAAGACTGCGTCTCCACTTTTGCAGGTATTCGACCGGTACTCAGCAAAAGAAACCGTGCGCCTTCGGAGGAATCCCGCGAGCATGTCGTCTGGAAAGAGAAAGGACTCGTTACGATTACGGGAGGAAAACTGACCACGTTTCGCAAGCTGTCCCTCGATGCTCTCAAAGCGATCAAACCTTTTATACCGGCTGCAAAATCTCCCGACCCCGGTGACCCCGTCTTTTCTCCCGTGCCCGAATCACCGGAAGAACCATACGGTCTTTTGCCGCATGTGTGGCGGAACCTCTATGGACGGTACGGTGAATCCGCAAATAATCTTGTCTGTGCGGCAGCACCTGAAAACCGAACGATTATTCCCGGTACACGTACGCTCTGGGCAGAACTCGTCTATGCGGCAAAGAATGAACAGGTGAGGCACCTTACCGATCTGCTTTTAAGACGGGTTCGTATCGGATTGTTGCTGCCTCGCGGCGGAAAGAATTATCTGGGTCGTATTCAGAAACTTTGCAGCCCTGTTTTGCCATGGGACAAGAAACGATGGAAACAGGAGAAAAAACTGTATCTTGAAACATGGAAGTATGCCCATTCATTCCCGGCAGGGCTCACTGCGGATAAAGCCCCTTCCTTTTTTAAGTTCAGGGCGTTTCTCGCATTTTATTGTCGTAGATTGTATTACATGCTGCGGCCGGAATAATCGTGTTTGCCGACAACCCCTAACCCGCATTTCTCATGAAAAATTTATTTTGCTTTTAATAATACAGTGTTTCCATTTTGAATTCAGATTGTTATACTGGGGCTGGGCAATCCTTATCAAAAATATGCTGTTTTATGAATTTTAACCATTTTAAAATAAATTCTTCACCGAAGGCGGACCTGAGCAACACAGGAGCTGTGTTATTCAGCCCTTGAAGTAAAGGAGTACGTCTTCGGGCTGAAATGCCTTGCTCCTGAGTCGCTCAGTCCCGTGAGAAAACCGGGTTAAAGACTCGACGGGTGAATGATGAACAACAAAGATCTCATACTGGCTATCGACAATGGAACCCAGAGCCTGAAAGCTCTGATCTTTGATCTTCAGGGAAATATAGCGGCAAAAGAACAGGTACCGTTTACCCCCCCCTATTTTTCCGAGCAGCCGGGTTGGGCCGAGCAGGATCCTGAAGTTTTTTGGACGGCGCTGTGCCAGGCATGTCAGCGCCTCTGGAGTCAGGGCACCGTGGAAAAGGACCGCATTGCCGGTGTCTCTCTCACTACCCAGCGCGGAACAGTTATCAATGTGGACAGGGATGGGAAACCGCTTCGTCCGGCCATTCTCTGGCTGGACCAGCGTAAAACACACGGTTTGCTCCCGCTGGGCGGTCTCTGGGGGCTTTTTTTCAGAGTATTGTTTTTAAGTGGTACCATTGCCTACTTCCAGGCCGAAGCCGAAGCGAACTGGATTCGGACACATCAACCGGATCTGTGGGAAAACACGCACAAGTATCTGCTGCTTTCCGGGTATCTGACGTACCGGCTCACCGGTCAGTTTGTCGACTCCATCGGCTGCCAGGTCGGTTATATCCCTTTTGATTACAGACGTTTACGATGGGCGTCAGACTGGGACTGGAAGTGGCGGTGCCTTCACATTGAGCGTTCGATGCTCCCGGAACTGGTACCGCCCGGCAAAATTCTTGGAGAGATTACTCAAATTGCAGCCGGAGACACGGGTATTCCGGCCGGATTACCCGTAATTGCCGCTGCTGCAGACAAGGCGTGTGAGGTGATCGGGTCGGGAAGCCTGGAGCCTTCCATTGGTTGCCTCAGTTACGGAACAGCAGCCACAATCAATGTAACGCATAAAAAGTACGTTGAACCCATCCCGTTGATTCCCCCTTATCCTTCCGCGGTGCCGGAGTATCATACAATTGAGCTGCAGGTTTTTCGGGGATATTGGATGGTGAACTGGTTCAAGGAGGAGTTCGGGCAACCGGAACAGCTGAAGGCGATAGAGCAGGGCCTGGAAACAGAAACCCTTCTTGAGAAGCTTCTTGAGGATATCCCACCCTGTTCGATGGGACTCATGCTTCAACCGTACTGGACACCGGGATTAAAACTGCCGGGCCCTGAAGCCAAAGGGGCTATTATCGGATTTGGTGATATTCACACCCGGGCGCACCTTTACCGATCGATTTTAGAGGGACTGGCCTATGCACTTCGGGAAGGAAAGGAGCGAATAGAGAAACGGAGTCGTACGGCGATTACGAGCCTGCGCGTGTCGGGCGGTGGTTCACAGAGCGATAACGCGCTGCAGATTACCGCCGATTTATTTGGTCTGCCAACAGCCAGACCCCACCTGTATGAAACATCGGGGCTCGGGGCAGCCATAGACGCCGCCGTTGGTCTCGGCCTTCACAGTGATTTCAGGGCGGCCGTTAAAGAAATGACGCATGTGAGCCGTGTGTTTGAGCCAAATCCGGAGCACCACAAGCTTTACGACGCGCTCTATCACGACGTGTACAAGAAGATGTACAAACGCCTTAAACCGCTATACGAGCGTATTCGGGAAATCACCGGCTACCCGCCTTGATCCTTTCAGAAAAAAACATGACCCGTACAATTCGTAGACGTATTCTGATTCGAGGAGGAAGGAACGGACAGCAGATCTAACCCGGATTTCTCACCGGTCAGAGCGGTTCAGGGACAAGGCATTTCAGCCCGAAGACGTAGTATTTTACTTCGAGGGCTGAATAACGCAGTTCCTGGGCCGCTCTGGCCGGCCTTTGGTGAAGAACATCAAACGCGATTTTATTTGCATCTCAAAACAGTGTGTAGTATTGAACTGGGCTTGATTTTCAACACAGTTTATTGATATTATTCTTTTTTCTAATTCTTTTTGATATTCTTCATGAGAAATTCGAGCTAAAAAAGGGTACCAAGCGCCGGCAGGAGCATTTTTCTTGACACGGGCTGTGGAAGAGGCGAATATGCTATCTTTAAAGCAGAAGTCAAAAAAAATCAGGGTATGATTTATGCCATGCAACGCTAGGGCTTTGGTCATTAACTTCATTGAGCGAACGAATACAGAAACAGGGTGGAATTCATGGAGTTTAAAGAAATAACCGAACAGCTTAAGCAGATCCCTGCGCTGGACAATCATAATTGTTTCGGGTGCAGCCCTCGAAACGCATCAGGACTTCAGATGGAATTCTTTTCCACTGACAAATCCCTGCTCTCACGGGTCACCGTGCCGGACCATCTGTGCGGCTGGAGTAATCTGGTTCACGGCGGCGTTATCTCCGCCATTCTGGATGAGATCATGAGTTGGTCGGCGATTGTCCAGTTGAAAAAGATTATCTTAACAAAGTCAATCACGGTTGATTTTAAGAACCCGGTCTATACCGGAAAGGCGTTGATGGTTGAAGGGAAGGTACTTGAGGTGAAGAGTGAACGGGAAGCGCTGATGGAGGGTTTCCTGTACAGTGATGAGGGAAAACTCTGTTCCAGGTCCGAAGGGACCTTTGCCCTGTTTACGCCTGAGGTCGCTGTAAGAATGGGCGTTATGAAAAAAGAGGATGTCGCGCAATTTGAACAGATCTTTAATGTATAGATATTGAATTGAATTTAGGCAGCGCGTCGGTCGTTGTTTGCGATGTTTCTGAACCGAAAAAGCGAATACATTTTTCAAAGGTCTCAATCTTCCACTTTCTTTTTCCGGCTCTGTATATAGGCGTCTTTAAGCGCTTCATATGGTTCGATGGCAGATTTCTTGAAAGCCTCGTAATCCCCGATTCGAAAAGAAGTTTCGTTCAGAACCCTGCCGCCGGAGATCCCTGCGGAGGCTTCCCAGGGCTCCACATAAGTGAGCGGATTTAAAAATCTGTCACCGGCCATTCCCACGGTATCGCGCAGGGTTGAAGGACCCAAAAAGGGCCACACAAGATAAATTCCGTTGCCGAGACCCCAGTATCCCAGGGTCTGGCCCAGGTCCTCATCACTCGGTTTCAGCTCGGGATGTTTCTGGGTCAGGTTCCCGAGGCCAAGGACTCCCCAGGTGCTGTTGATCATAAAACTGCCCAATTCTACACCGGCCAAGCGCCCCTTTCCCTGCAGAATGCAGTTGGTCATACGGACGGGAGTGGCGGCATTGTGAAAAAAGTTCTTCACGCCGGTCCTGACCAGGTTGGGTACCAGGAACCGGTACCCCTGTGCGAGCGGCTTTAGAAACCAGAAGTACAGCTTGTCGTTGAAGTGGTACATGAGCCAGTTCCAGGGGCGCAGGGGGTCCGCAATTGTTATTATATCTTCTTCGAACTCTTCGTCAAAAAAATCGTCACCCAGTTCGTCTTCCATTTCGGTTTCCTGGCGCGTCTGGTCTGTCTGAGCGGTCTTCATTCTCGGGTTATGCGGGTTCGGTGAACCGGCCGATATTGCACCGGAAGTGGCGGCAGGTTTGTGGGCACATCCGGTCCATGTGAATACGGAAAGAAGAAGAAGAGACAACAGGCGAATCAGATGTTTTTTACTCATATTTCTAAATGCCTTTCGATTTTGTTTTTCCCATACATTGGCTGAAGCCTCATTTTAGATTCTCAGCTCCTCTTCATGCTCAGGCCCAAACGGCCTGACAACGACCAACAGTTGCGGCAACAGCGTCAACGCGGCAACCAGAGCGATAAGCATTGCCAATCCTGTCAGGAGGCCGAAATAAACACTGGGAATAAAATTTGACAGGGCCAGGATTGAAAAACCGATAATGATCGTCACTGACGTATAATACATGGCGTGGCCGATGCTGCCGTGACAGCGATGAAGCGTCTGGATGTAATTTCGATCAGTTTTAAACTCATGAGTGAACCTGTGAATATAGTGAATCGTGTTATCCACGGCAATTCCGATACTGATTGCCGCGATGGTAATGGTCATCATATCAAGCGGAATATTCATCCAGCCCATGAAGCCAAGAACGACCCCGATGGAGAGCAGGTTGGGGAAAATGGCAATCAACGCAATTTTCAAAGACCTGAAAAGGATCAGAAACATGCCCATCAGGGCCAGTACGACGACGCCAAGGGTCAGGATCTGTGAATTGAACAGACTCTGAAGCATGTTATTGTACAGCACCAGCATTCCGGACAAATGCACATTTTCGGGTTTTAATCCCAGCTTATGGGTCAAATCGTGTCGGATCTGTTTCAGCAGCCTGTCCCGCTTTAATGATTTTTCTGAATCCCTGACCCGGATTGAGAAACGGAACTGATTATGCTCCACGGAGACATAGGGTTTTAACACGATATCTCTGAAACTGTCCGGTATTTTAGTGTACAGCAGGGCCAGCTTGAAATTGTCCAACGGTTCGCCGTTGTTTAGCTTTTCAGCGATTTTTATCATTGGTCCCAGCGACAGGACCTTCCCGGTTTCCGGCAGGTTGTCCAAATAATCGTGGATTTTTTTAACCTGGGCTATTTTGTCGGTGGTAAACCAATATTTATCATCGTCCTCTGCTTCGTCGAATTCGTCAAACTCGTCAAATTCATCGCCTTTTTCCACGTCGTCAGCGGGTGCAGTGATCTTATCCGGTGCTTCCGATTTTTCCACATCGACAGTGACATCCAGCGGGGTGGTTCCGCCCAGATTTTGATCAATAACCTTCATGCCCTGATAAATTTCGGTGGTATCTTTAAAATAGTCGATAAAACTGTTTTCAACCACCAGTCTGGAAATTCCGATGCCACTGATGATAAGGATAATACAGCTGATTGCCAGAATCAACCTGCCGTGGGCTTCGGTGAATCTGGCGAAAAACGCGGTCAATGAAAAGTGTGAGCTTTTTCTGTCTCGGGGTGGATGTTTGCGGAGCAGTGATAAACAGGAAGGAAAGAGCAAAAATGTCAATACCAGCGATACGGAAATGCCGGCAATCATCATCCAGCCGAAGGTGATGACCGGCAGAATATCGCAGAGCAGCAGTGAACCAAACCCGGCGATCGTCGTCAGGGATGTGTACAGGCACGGTATCATCATGGAACGGACAGTGTCGAAGATGAGCTTTCGTTGCTCGGTTTCCGGATTTTCGAAATGGAGTTCGCGATATCGCACGATCAGATGGATCGTAATGGCCATGGTGATGATCAGCTGCAAGGAAATAAAGTTAGACGAGATAACCGTGACCTCCCAGCCAAACAATCCCAGAAGCCCCACCATGGAAATGGCGGAAAACGAACAGCAAAGCAGCGGTAAAAAGATCCAGCGTATTTTTCTGAAAATAATACTGAGCGTGACGATCAGAAAAAAGAGTACCCCGAGGCCGAATATCTTCAAATCGTTCTTGATAAAACCGACCAGGTCGTCTGCGATCATGCTGACGCCGCCCAGGAAAAGATCCGCGTCCTGGCGGTATTTATCCATAATCGCACGGATCGCAACAATATCCTGATGCCGGAACTTTTTCATTTTGTCCCGGTGTTTTTGAAATTGCTCCGCAACCTTTTTGAATTCAACCGCCTCTTCGGCAGTCAGAGCGGCATTGGGCCGTTTTTCCCGGAAATGATTGCGGCGGTTGAGTAAATCCTGGTACGCCGTGTCGACCGGAAATTTGATTTGAAGGGCGGTCGTCTTAAGGTCCGGACTGATCAGCAGATTCCGGTAGAGCGGGCTCTCTTTGAACTCGATCCTGGCCAGTTTTCTGTCAACCGCAGGCGATTCAAGGGTCTGGACATTACGGGTCAGCTCCTTGACCGGCACGGGAGGGCTTTCCAGCAAAGGAACGTCCAGTATTGAAACAACGGACGACACCCTTTCAAGCTGTTTTAATTCATCCCGCAACCGGGTCAGGGTTGCCAGCACTTTGTCTGAAAACAGGTCGCCTTTTGGGGCGTAAGCCAGCAATAAAAAATCTTGAAGGCCATAACGGGAATCGATAAGCCGGGAGTAATTCAGGTCTCTGTCATTTTCCAGGACCAGTGTTTCCGCTGATGCGTCAAGCTTAAAGTGTCTTGCCTGAAACCCAAGAAAAGTGACCACTGCCAGAAGACAGATAATGACGATTCCCGGCCGTTTGAGGATAACCTTGTCGAAAAAAAGGGATGGCAGGGAATGCATCTTTGTCATATTGATCGTATCAGTTTATGATAAACGGCGGTTTATTTATTTTTCGGTTTTTCCATGTCCAGCAACAGATCGTCGATTGTCCCGCTGCTCAGGGCATGGTCAAACTGCTTTTTGTAGGATTTGACGATGCTGACCCCCTCGATTTCGAGATCATAAATCAACCAGTTTTCCTTTGATTTGTAAAACTTGTACAGCATGGATAGTTTGTTGTTTTTTGAGATCAGATCGGCCGGAATGTAGATTCTCTTTTTTACCAGAACAGGTTCTTGGTAGGCGATTGTTTCATCTGTATAGCGTGTCAGGCTTTCGAGATAGGTATCCTTCAAAAGCGTATTAAACAGCTCCGTAAATCGATCTTTCTTCTCTTTAGCGAGCCCGGTCCAGTGTTTTTTCCCCAGAGAAAGCTTGGCCATTAACGAGAAATCAAACAAAGGCGTAACGATTTCGATGACTTTTTCATTCTTTGCCTGTTGATCGACTTCTTTATCTTCCAGCACCGAAATAACGGCGTCGAGGTTGCTTTTTAGCAGTGCTTGAACATCGCTTTTATCATCTGCCACAGCGGACTGAGTGAGAATCAACAGACTCAACGCAGCATACAGCAATTGTTTCATAATCCTTTCCCCTGCCCACAATCTTCAGTGACGATGCATAAGACGGAGCTTTCCAGACATCAACCTGATTTATATAGGGCGTCTTGATAAAAAAAACAACCGATAACGGCTGTATTTATCAAAAACATCCAAAATTTAGACAAAAAATATAGTGAAATGAAGCCTGTGTGTCAAGTATGAAAAGTTCTATAAGGGTATAGGAATTTCCTTTTTTGAGCGGCGTAGCCGCGTTATATAAAATCGCGAAGCGACTTTATAACTTGACGATTCATCCGTGCATTAGATAGTTTCCATTATGAAACCGAATCCATCAAAAAAATTAAGTTCCGACTATCCTGTCCAGCCACAGGTGGCTGTGGGTGCCATTGTCTTTAACGACAATCGGGTTTTGCTGGTTCAGCGGGGAAAAGCCCCCGCTCTGGGCCTGTGGTCGATTCCCGGAGGCAGCGTGGAATTGGGCGAAACCCTTCAGCGTGCGACCGAGCGCGAGATAAGGGAAGAAACCGGCCTCACTATAAAGGCCCGTGAACCGGTCTTCACCTTTGACGTGATCAATAGGGATGAGAACGGCCGCGTCCGGTTCCATTATGTGATCGTCGACCTGATGGCCGACTATATCAGCGGCGAACTCCGAGCCGGGGACGATGCACTTGATGCCCGCTGGGTGTCTCCAGGAGAAACCAAAAGTCTGAATATGAGTGAAAAGACCCGGCATTTACTCACGCAAAAATTCGGGTTTGGTGAATGATCCTGCTTATGAGACAAGGCACTAGAAGGAGGTTCAAAATTCTCTGTTTGGAGGGGTAAACAGATATGCTATGGAGTCCAGGCTATAGTCGATATCTGAGCTGAGCAATTGTGACAGCGAATGCAGCATGATGATAGCGTTTTTATCCGCATCCTTGGTCCCAAGGCTCCTGATTCGCGTGAACAGCCCTTCGTTTACCGAACCGACCTTGACGTAGTTTTGCTCGAGTTTTTTAAAGTCTACACATTGCGTGTTATCGTTTTCGGGCTCAAAATGCTGCCGGAGAAGAAACATTGAGATAACTCGAACAGTCGTCTCTTCGATTGTGGAAAACGGCAGATGAAAACGGGCCATCGGTTTAAAAAAATCCATTACCGGGCAATTGCTCGTGGCCATTATAATTCCGAAAATAGAAGAAAGCCCTTCCATCAGCGAAGTTTCTTTCTGATACATTCTTTCCGGGGTAGTACAGCGGACCAGGCATTCAGAATAAGAGATGGTGTCTTTGAACTCTTCGACGATTTCAAAGATATTAACGGCAATCGGGCAATGAGAGTGTCGCGTTGTATCCAGCGGGCAGTCTTTGCATTGATGATATTCGAGCTTGGCCCAGTCGGGTAGAGACGCGTGCTCGGGCAGAATTATGGAAATCGTTTCAGGATCGAGAAGGATGCGATAACACTTTCTCTCAGCATTTGATAAAATGAATTCGTAGTCAATCTTGTATGGTTCGCTCTTCATCGCAGATTTTATCAATTTAAGATTGATGGTTTCGTAAAAAGTCTGTCAAGATTTGACAGACTTTTTCAAGTATTTCTGTATTACCTCTTATATGCAAAGTCAAGGCGTAACTCCGAAACAGTGTCAAGATCGGGCACAACCGATTTACGGTATTATTGGCATGAGGACAAACCCGATTCCGGGTAATTTACGGTGATATGTTTACTTTGAGAAACAGATCTCCCCTTGGGCCATCCGGTGTTATTTTACCGAGTCCTTTCAGCCGCAGCTTGTTCCCCGCTTGGATGCCGGCCGGAACGGTCACTTTCACAATCCGTTTCTTGAATCCCCATGGAATATTCACCAGTTTAGAGGTTCCGGCCATGGCTTCATAGGATGTTATATCGATGGTTCCATACAGGTGGGGATCACTGCCTGGACCGATGGGGCGAACAACCTGAAGGCGATGTGTTTTTTTCTTTTGGGTCACCTGGCGCATTTTTTGGGTAATCCCTGAGGCCGGCAGTTTTAGAAAGGCCTTTAAAAAAATAATTCCGAAGATAAAGCCGCCGATATGAGCCCACCATGCAATTCCAGAAACATTACCATGGCTCACTGTCGCGTTAATAAACTGCATGACAAACCAGAATCCGAGAAAGAAAAAAGCAGGGATTTCAACAAACCAGGGGATGAATATGATGGGAATCAGTGTTAATATCTTCGAATTCGGATAGAGAATCAAGTACGCGCCCATAACGCCTGCGATGGCGCCGCTGGCGCCGATGGTCGGCATATTCGAATGAAGGTTAAAAAAAAGATGGGAGAGGCCGAATGTAAACCCGCACAATAGGTAAAACACCAGATAACGGAAAGGACCGAGCCGATCTTCCACATTATCGCCAAAAATGTAAAGCGACCACATATTGCCCAGCAGGTGCCAGAACCCGCCGTGGAGGAACATGAAAGAAAGCATGGCAATAATTTGCTGGCTAAATGAAAAATAGGATTGAATATGGGGGATCGAGTAACGGGCAGGAACGAGCCCGTATATGTAAATGAACCGATCCAGGTTGGGGCCTTGTGCCAGTTCTACCAGATAAAGGGCTACGTTGATACCGATGATAGCCGTATTAACGACCGGATAGTTTCTAGAAGGGATTGTGTCACGAATCGGGATCATAATTAGTGAAGTGTTCTAATGTATAAACTCGACGGTCCATTTTATGGCAGAACACCTATTTCGAATCCAGCCGTCTGTGGAATTGGATTCAAATGAGCGTAACGCTTGAAGTGAACCAGAGCGAACCGAAAAAACGAACGTTTAAACATCCTTACGTGAAACGAGAGATGTTATTCTGCCGGCTCGATCCGCATGCTGATATCCATACTTTTTGCAGCGTGTGTGAGTGCACCAATGGAGATAATATCCACACCGGCGTCAGCCAGGAGAAGAAGATCTCCTCTGGCAACCCGCCCCGACACTTCCACTCCTGCCTTGCCATCGATGAGTTCTATCGCCGCTTTTATCTGTTCCAGGTCCATATTGTCGAGCATGATAACATCAGCACCGGCATCCAAGGCCTCTTTTACCTCGCCCTGAGTGGAAGCCTCTACTTCTATTTTTAAAAGGTGAGATATCCGGCCCCGAATACGCTCGACGGCGTTTTTAATACCGCCGCAAACGGCAATGTGGTTATCCTTAATCAAGACACCGTCATACAGCCCCATTCGGTGGTTATGCGCTCCTCCCGCCCGAACCGCGTATTTCTCTAACACCCGCCATCCGGGTGTTGTTTTACGGGTATCGACCAGACGAACACGCGTATCTCCAAGTGCATCTATAAATGAGCGTGCATGTGTGGCAATCCCTGAAAGTCGTTGAAGGAAGTTCAACGCCGTTCTTTCTCCCATGAGAAGGGCGCGAAGTTCACCCTCAATCTCCACAACCGTCTCTCCTTCTTTTATGGCATCACCATCACGATATTTCGGTCTGAAAATTATATTGGGATCAAGATATTTAAAGACCTGTTTTGCCACATCAAGACCGGCAATAACAAAGACCTCTTTGGCAATGATTGAACCTCTGCCCACAAGTTTCGGCTCAATGAGGTTTTCCGTGGTGATGTCGCCGGAACCGATATCCTCTTCCAACGCTATTTCAATGAGATGTTGTACGGAGTGCATGATAAAATAGTACCTCTATAGCGCTCGTTTTTCGGTTCAGATCTCAACCGCTCTGATC
>Ga0114925_10000429_pt1 | contig 18383 bp, 17 predicted proteins | sample SumtaG_2_FD_87287 | JGI IMG/M metagenome (GOLD analysis project Ga0114925, IMG submission 87287) | Deep subsurface microbial communities from Indian Ocean to uncover new lineages of life (NeLLi) - Sumatra_00607 metaG | ecosystem: Environmental > Aquatic > Marine > Oceanic > Sediment | place... | reverse complement strand
GCTATTATAATGATCGCATAGTGATCCATGGCACTGGTTTTCAGACGCGGGACTTTCAGGATAAATCGCCTGAATATGGCAATACCGATGCCGACAATCACCATCAACCCGAACAGATCCCTCAAAAACGAGAACGGATTAACTGTGGAATAGTAGCTTGAAAACAGGGGTTCGGATATGAAGTTCTCGAGGGCATGCATAAAAAGAAGAAGCATGAAACCGGCATAGATGAACATGTGCATCAGCCAGCGGAGAAAATCTTCTTTGAGGATCCTTTGCTGCAACAAAACATCGAGGAAAAAAGCCTTGAGAAGCAATAGAACTTTCCCGCTGAAAATAACACCCACAATCCCTTTCGCAGCCGCGGATACTCTGTCGGACGTTGAAAAATCCTTTGCCGAGATACCGATTTTCCGGGAGAACCAGGTCGAAATCTTGTAGACCATGCCGATGGCGAAAGCAGCGAGAGAGGCGTAAAGAAGCAGATTGAAAACCATACGATAAACCTCCTTTATTTCTCAAAAAAGAGCCCGTGGACAGCGTCAAACGAAGACATCCCTGACCGGCTCACCAAACTTGAGCCTAGTATATAGAGCCCACTGGTTTGTCAAGGGAAATATTTCCGACAGAACCCCGATCCCGGGCACAGAGATTTGTACAGGAACAGGATTGACAGGCTCGTAAAAAGTCATTTTGCGCACGACATTGAGCAATTTTGGAGAAAGATTCTCCATGGAGCGCTTAACAGGGAAAACTCCCCGACCCCTCAGTTAATTAGGGCAAAATAAGTGGGTCATCTCTAATTGAGTCGGTGTGATCCAAACATATTATGTCAATTACGACAAAAATCTCGTATTCATCAACGGTGTGTAAACAATCTTTACAGTCGGTGTAACCATTCGCAACACCGGCTTAACTGTTTGATTTTAAATAAATATTTGATTTTTCTCTCCGAATGTCCTTCAAAAGTGTAGCTGATTTAATCACATCTCCGTTGTTCTGTAACTTCATTTCTTTTTTCATTAGAGAACAGACTTCAAATAAATTCATATAAATACAATATGTTAAACATGAATACGCAAACTCAAAGTCCTTTGGCATATGGGTTGCAACTAAGAAAAGTAACACAAAAATAATGGCATGAATCTTAAATAAAATAGCCGCAAAAAAAGGCGTTAGCCCGAAAGGAGGGTACTCAAATGAAAGCACAAGTCAAAAATAATCGAAAAAAGGACAGGCCCGAATGGGTTGAGCAGCTCAAAGCCCAATATCCCGGTTCATCCCGGCCGTGCCGGCATGCACTGAACGGCAGTGTCAGTTCACCGAAAATCTGCGCGCTCGACTATGAATGCTTCCACTGTGCGTATGACCAGATGCTGGATGAACAGGTATGGATGAATATGGTAATGTTCAACTCGGCTTTGGTTCCTGCTACGGCCTAATGGTTCAGGGATCATTTCCTGAAGGTTCTGGATAGGCTTTTTAGCATCCCGGGCATCCATTTCAATGACGTTAAGGTGTGCTTCGATAGAACTGAAACCCTGTCAATCGGACTCAATCACCGCACTCAGGTGAACCGCAAATTGGATCCCTATCAAAGTCCGGGTTTCAAAATAGTAATTCCTGAGCACGGATAAGGAGGCTTATAAAATGAAAGCAAAAAGAGAAAAAAAACGGCTCATCGGATTCCAGGTTGTTGAGGATGAGTGTATCTGGATGAAGGCCGGAATTGTCAATTTCCGGCTATGTGACAATGCCTATGACTGCAACAATTGCCCATTTGACAAGGGTATGCGTCGCACACTGAGCTCAGGGGACCTCCCCGGGACAAAAAAGAAAGAGCCCGAATGGGTTGAGCAGTTAAAAACGCGATATCAGGGGTCATCACGGCCCTGTCGGCACGCCTTAACCGGGCGCATCGATGCTCCGAAGATCTGCCCAATGAACTATGAGTGCTATCATTGTACGTTTGACCAGATGCTGGACGAACAAGATATCGGGGAACTCATTGCGCCACCCAGTTATTATTTGGCGTCAGGGTATCGAATCGCCGACGGATACTATTATCACATGGGGCACAATTGGGCCCGTTTTGAGCATGGAGGGCGAATCAAGGTCGGATTTGATGATTTCCTGGTCAAGCTGTTCGGTGCGATGAATTCGATCACGCTCCCACCACTTGGAACGACCTTGAAAAAGGATCAGGTCGGTTTAACCTTCGGCCGTGACGACCAAAAAGCCGCCGCACTCTCCCCGGTAACCGGCACGGTCCTGGCTGTAAATTACAAGGCCCGCGAGCATCCCGAGATCGCCCATGCGGACCCCTACCATGAAGGATGGCTCTATATTTTGGAGCCCGACATGCCGAAGAAAAACCTGAAGGGCCTCTATTACGGCAAAGAGAGTATTCACTGGATGGACCAGGAGAGCCAGAAGCTGTTAACACTCATGGGGCCGGAATATGAACAGCTGGCCTCCACGGGTGGTGAACCGATCAGTGATGTTTTCGGTAGTTTCCCTGAACTCGGATGGGACGTGCTGTCAAAAACGTTTCTTAAAACCGAAAAATTATAACCCCTGAAAACTCGAGTCATTCCTGAGATAGGTCGAACAGTATCTGCAAAGATAGGGCGGGCTCTCATCAAGGTCCTCAAGGTCGCCTGCGAAATGCATCAGGCATTGTTTCTCCTCGCAATGAAAAAGATTGAAAAGGTGGCCCAGTTCATGAAGGGCCACCTTTGCCGCTCTTTCATAGAATAAGGATGATGGGGGAGAAGATCCGTCCGGGTTCTTGCTCAGCCTGAACAAAGAGACGAGGGCGAATTTTCCCCCCTGTTTTGCCTCCCCGTAGACGTGGGTAAAAATAGGAACAAAAAGATCCTGATTCAACACCCCGATGATTTTTTCATAATCATTGAAACTCATGGATTCAAATTCCTTGATTATGATTGCCGCGTTGTACTGAAATCTTCTTTCATCCAGTGCAAATTCAGGATTTTCCAGAGAAGGGAGGATATCTGCGGAGAGGTTAAAATAGCCGGAAATGTGCGCCGCGATAACCTTTAAGGCGAGTTCGGGCACTTCTCCGAAAGGGACTACACCGATGCGTCTTTCCTTTGAGCTCATGGATCAATAACCCGGACCATCTGGAACAAAGAAAGATCTGTTTTGTTTTTACCACGAAGGAAAAGAAGAATAAAATACATAATCTTCGTGCTCTTCGTGTCCTTCGTGGTGGGGTTCAATTTCTTTTCAGGTTGTACCGCTTGATCATTTTGTGCAAAGTAACCCGATTGATCTGCAACACCTTGGATGCCTGAGTCACATTCCAGCCGTACTCTTCCAAAACCCGCTGAATATGTACCTTCTCTACTTCCTTTAAGGATATAGATGTTGAGGTCGTTGCAGGAGAAGACCGAAGGAAAGAAAAATCTTCTATCCCAAGGGTCCGGGATTTGGAAAGGACAACAGCCCTTTCAATGGCGTTTTCCAGTTCCCTGACATTTCCCGGCCAGTCATAGCCCTTCAGAAGCGCCATGGCATCGCGCGTTACACGATCGACCTGCTTGGTCGTTTCATGGCTGTATTTTTCCAGGAAGTGGTCAATTAATGGGGGAACATCCTCCTTTCGGTCTCTTAAGGGGGGAATGTCAATCTTAATGACATTGATGCGATAATAAAAATCTTCCCTGAACGTGCCGTCGGTGATACCTTTTTCCAGATCACGACGGGTAGCGGATATCAGACGGAAATCGACATCCACCGGTTCTCGGCTTCCGATACTGGTGATCTTCTTCTCTTCCAGAACGCGCAGGAGATCGATCTGCATTTTGGAGCTGATCTCCCCGATTTCATCCAGAAACAGAGAACCTCCGGAAACGACCTCCAGAAACCCCTTGCGTGCGTGGGTTGCACCGGTGAAGACCCCTTTCTGATGGCCAAACAGTTCACTTTCAAGGAGGGTATCGGGTATGGAACCGCAGTTGATGGCAATAAAGGGGAGATGGGCTCGCGGGCTTTTTGCATGGATGGCCTTTGCCACCAGCTCTTTTCCGGTGCCGGTTTCCCCGATCAGAAGCACGGACGCATCGCTCTGGGCAACCTCGGGGATGAGATCGAAAACAACCTGCATCGAAGCAGATTGCCCGATGATATTGTCGAACCGGGTGATCTGCTCCAGTCGGCCTTTCAGGTATTCGAACTCGGACGCCAGTTTCTTTTGATATAAGATCCTCTCCATAACCAGGGAGAGCTGATCCGGCTTGAAGGGTTTCAGCAAATAGTCACTGGCCCCGATTCGCATGGCTTTCACCGCCGACTCGATGGAGCCGTATGCTGTGATAATGACCACCAGGGTATCCGGATAATCATCCTTTACTTTCTCCAGCAGTTCCAGGCCGTCCATTCCGGGCATCTTGATGTCCACAAACAGGAGCTGAAAAGGGTCCTTTTCCAGCTTATCCAAGGCCTCGAATCCCGATGAAGCGGTTTCAACCGCGTGGCCGTATTTTTTAAACCAGTGGAAAAGGGATTCCCGGACGATGAGTTCATCGTCTACAACCATAATGCTCATCTTCTTATCCATGGTCTTCCTCCGTCATTTGACAACAAAGACTACAGCGTGGGAAAATTCAAGACAAATGAAGTCCCCTCCCCGACCGTACTGTCGATTTTGATCTTTCCTCTATGATTTTTGACGACACCGTAGACGATGGACAATCCGAGCCCGGTGCCTTCTCCCTCTCTCTTTGTGGTGAAGAATGGGTCATAGATGTGGCCCTGAATCTCCTCGGGGATTCCGTATCCCGTGTCCCGAATTTCTATTCTGGCATTCTTTGGGGTATCCTCCAGCTTGGAAACTATGCTCAGCTGACCCCCTTTGGGCATCGCCTCAATGGCATTGAAAATCAGGTTAAGGAAGCATTGCTGCAACTGGTTGGTGTCTCCTTCAAGCATCAATGGTTCGGGAGACAGCTGTGTAGACAGTTGGATATCTCTGAATTTAAACTTGTGGCGGGTCAGGGTTAAGACCGACTCAATCACCTCATTAAGGTCGATACCCTTGTATTCCAGGCTGGATTCGCGGGAAAACGAAAGGAGGCCGGAAACAATATTACCGCATCGTTCCAGTTCCGTTGACATGAGCGACAGATGGCTTTTAAAGTTCTCCAGATCTTCCGAATCCGGCTTGCCCTCGGCCAGGATATCCTGCATGTAATAGCTGAACGTCAACAACCCCTGAATCGGATTGTTGATTTCGTGGGCGCAGCTGGCCGCGAGTTTCCCCAGAGAGATCATGCGATCTTCCTGAACCAGTTTTTGAAGATCTGACTTTAATTCACCCATCCGCTTATCCCACCGGTTTGAAAACTCTTCGGTGATGTCCCGCCAAAACTCGATAATCCGAACGACTTCACCCTCTTGATTTTTTATGGGATACGTTGTCATGTTGCAGTATGTCGGCTTACCGTCCGGCCCCGGATGCTCGTGGATGACATGGGCGTTCATACCGGTTCTGAGTGTTTCCACCATGGGGCATCTGATCTCCGGATGAGAGCTCGAACAGGGGATATCGAGGTGATGTGAAATTTTGTAACAATATGCGCCGATCACCTCTTCTTTGGATTTATTGACGGCTTGTAAATATGCATCGTTTGCTTCAACGATGGTAAAATCCGTTTCCAAAATGACAATTGCCGCAGTGCTCTGCTGAATGAGAAACTCGGAGAACATTTTCTCGGAAATGAGTTCATGCTCGGTTGATTTCAGGTCCTGTTCCGTCGATTTCAGGCGTTGATTGATGTTGAAAAGGTTCCGCAACAACCTGCCGATATTGTGCTCCAGCACGCCGACCCCCTTGGGCCTCAGGCGTACAATTTCGAGCAGGACCTCCCTACTGCCCGTCAGTTCAATGATGCTGTCCAGTTTATCTATCTTAAAAAGATCGTGGAAGTTGTTTGTGGTATAGATCCCCATCTCTTTGGCCAGGACAAGACCCTGGGCGGTGGGATCGATGTCGCACACGCCAACGATATTAATGTTTAAAAGAGGGAAGGATTCGCTTCGGAGAAGCTCTAGAAAGAACTTACAGGTCCTGCCGCCGCCAACGATGGCCAGGTTGATGGAAAAGGCCATGACATCTGACAAAAAGGTTGAATTCCCCGGGTGATATTCGCTGTTTTGATTCTTTTTTTCCATTTGATAGTCTCCCTTTCACTATCGCTCAAGGGTAAACCGTTAAAGCTGAATCAAAAATCCGCCAATGCGTGGCAATTGTTGCGCTTCGATGCGGTGAAGACCTTATGCAAAAATGCTCAATAATGCGCTTGATCCGAGGCTTTTGAAGCCTTTACTTCGGAAATGAAACAGATGGTAATTTTAATCACCACTCTATAGCAGGATAGCAGGATATCATGATATGCCGCTGGGCGAAAGATAAAAGTGTTGAATCTTTTCACATTTGTGAATTATATATGCTGGAATTAAAACCAAGCAAAAGGAGTTTTCCTATGCCGAAAAATATCTTCGTCATTGGCGCCGTAGCCCTGGGGCCAAAGGCGGCGTGCCGTTTCAAAAGACTAAAACCTGATGCCAAGGTCGTTATGGTAGATCAAAGCGATCTAATCTCCTACGGGGGATGCGGAATACCCTATTTCATTTCCGGTGATGTCAGCGATGCAACACAGCTTCAGGAAACCAGTTTCCATATGCTTCGCGATGTCAATTTTTTCCACGACGCCAAGGACATCGACGTCCGGATCAATACCCGTGCCGTTTCCATCGATCGAAAGGAAAAAACCGTACAAGTTAAGCATGTTATCAGTGGTAAAGAACAGGAATTTCCCTACGATAAGCTGGTATTGTCTACGGGCAGCAAACCCCGGCAGCTTCCCATTCCCGGATCTGCTCTCGAAGGTGTTTTCACCGCAACAGATCTACACAAAGCCATCGCGATAAAGCAGGAAATCTCCGAAGGAAAGGTTGGAAAGGCGGTGATTATCGGTGCCGGATTTATCGGCCTCGAGATGGCCGAAGCACTGACCGATTTGTGGGGTATTGAAACCTCGGTTGTTGAAATTACAGACCAGTTGCTTCCGGGGATTATCAGTCCCAATATGGCACAGATGGTACGAAAACACCTCGAAGATAACGGTGTTGCCCTTCACTTCAATGAAACGGTCGAACGTATTGAAGGTGAACAGCGCGTGGAAAAGGTGGTAACCGATCAAAGAGACCTTGATGCGGATATGGTTATTATTGCTGCGGGCATAACTCCCAATTCGGATCTTGCCAGGGATGCCGGTTTAAAGATTTCTCCCACAGGCGCTATTATAGTAAACAAGAGAATGCAAACCTCAGATCCCGATATTTATGCCGGAGGGGACTGCGTCGCAGTGATGAATTTAATCACCGCGAAACCGGGTTATTACCCGCTGGGCGGTCTGGCCAACAGGCAGGGACGTGTCATCGGCACCAACCTGGCCGGCGGAAATGCTGAATTCGAGGGTGCCGTCGGGAGCTTTGTCGTAAAACTGTTCGACATCTCGGTGGCCAGCGCAGGATTGAGCCTTGAAGTAGCCAAAAAAGAAGGCTTTGACGCGGAGAGTGCCTTTGTGGTTCAGTTTGATCGGGCGCACTTTTTCCCTGAAAAGGACCTTATGTACCTGGAACTGGTGGTGGATAAAAGCACCGGGCGGGTTCTGGGCATCCAGGGTTTGGGGAACGCGGGAGACGGGATGGTCGGTCGGATCAACGCGGTGGCCGCGATACTTAAATCCAAGCCGACTGTTTCAGATATCAGCAATCTTGAACTCCCCTATTCACCACCGTTTTCATCGGCCATGGATATTTTAAACGCCCTGGGCAATACCGCTGAAAATATCCTGACCGGAAAAAACAGGATCATCGATCCGGACCAGTTTGTTGACTGGTGGCAAAAAAGGGAAGACGGCCGCACGGTTTTTTTAGATTGCCGGGGATGGGGCAATGCTGAACCTTTTGCCAATAAATATCCGGATCACTGGAAAAGTATTCCTCAGGATGAACTCAGAGACAGGCTTGAAGAGGTCCCGAAAGACAAAAAGCTTGTCCTTATCTGCAACACCGGTGTCCGTTCCTATGAAGCTCAGGTAACACTGGATCAGATGGGGATGAAAAACACCTATAACCTCCAGGGAGGCGTGGTTGCTTTGAAAAAGTGGGGACTTGATCTGTTAACATAAGAATCTCCCGGTAAAAAAATACCCGGGAGATTCTTAAAAGCTTAAGCTGCGAGTTTAAACGCCTTTTCAGCGGCATCGCGAATTTCGTCCGGTGTAAACGGTTTGGAGATATAATCGATAATTCCCAGTCGCGCACCTTCCACGGCGGTCTCAATGCTGGCATATCCGGTAATAATAATGACCATGGTCTCCGGCCTCCGTTCGCGAATCGCCCTGAGAAGCTCCAGGCCCTTCACCCCGGGGATTTTCAGGTCCAACAGGACCAGTTTGTAGACCGATGTTTCGATTTTCTCCATGGCCTCGTTTTTGGTCACCGCCTGATCGACCTGAAAACCTTTCTTTGAAAGGATCTTTCTGATGTTGTTGTTGACGGCGACCTCATCGTCGACCACCAGTATATCCGCCGATGCGAATTCTTTCGGCATCTCATAGACCGTCGCCAGAGGCTTCACCTGTTCTTCCATCATCCTGGCAACCTGTACCTTGAGTTCCTCATAGGGAACAAAAGCAACACCATCACGCTGCATATTTAAGACATATTCAGGTCCGGTGATCGATACGACCTCTTCATAATCAAAAGGGCAGTCGATGCCGATCAGTTTTTCGGCGTCAAAGCCTTTTTCTCTGGCTGCCTTTTTCTTCTTGGCTTTTAATGTCGGGCATTCATCGGTCTTCACCCCGCCCTTGCAAGTTTTCCCCAGCTTTTTGAAGATATCGCAAACCATTTTGCCCAATTCACAGTAGTTCTTCAGCGTTTCGGGTGCTGCCTCTACAACCGGTATGTCCGAAGGGCCGATCCTGCTTACAAAATCTTCGCCGGTGTACTTTGCCACTTCATCCGGATCAAAAGGAATGTCAACATCGATAACCTGCCTGTTTTTCTCTCCCGTATCAGCCGCTGTCAGATCTCCGGTAAGCGCCATTTCTACCGTGGATCTTAATTCGTCCGGAGTAAACGGCTTGCAGACATAATCCAAAGCTCCCAGCCGGATGGCCTTAACGGCTGTGTCGGTGGAGGCGTAGGCCGTCATCATTACTGCTTTGGTCTGCGGCCATTCGTTTCTTACACGTTTTAAAAGTTCGAGTCCGTTAATTTCCGGCATCACGATATCGGAAAGAAGAAGAGAAAACGATTCCTCCGCCATCTTATCCAGAGCTTCCTGTGCACTCGCTGCCAGCGCCACCTCGTAATTGTGCTTGGCCAGAATCTTCTCAACATTTTGACAGATCTGTTTTTCATCATCGACAACTAAAATTTTGGCTGCTGCTCCCATTTGTACCTCCATTCATTCTTTTTTATCGTTAAACTCAACGTTGTTGTATATGAGTTGTCCGGAATACATCTTTGTTAAAACTTAAAAGGAGCAATAAATATGCCAACCCGACGCATTCATACAACTAATTGATATTATGTATAATATTTTAAAATCTAATTTATAACTGATGAGAAGTGTATAGAAATTATATACACTTGTTGTGGGTTTGAAAATCTGGTTTCAGGCAAGGAGGTTGGTGAAATGGGGTTGATTTCTAATTGTGGATATTTAATAAGAATTTGATATTAATTGAAATACCGTATTTTTCTAATTTGAATCGAGATAATTAAAACTTTCTTAAGTGTGGAGGGATGTGATCAGGCTGGGTGTATGAATAAAATATACAGGGTATATTTTCAGCTCAGGTATCTTGTGAGCCCTGAACACTGTCATCCGGTTTTGTCACTCTCTATGAGGCGGACGTTGTGTTTTCTCATCAAGGCTTGAAAATTGGTTCTCTGCAAACCGGTATTCTTGGCCGCTCGGGTCACGTTCCAGTTGTTTTGAATCAACGCGTTTAAAACAAAATTCTTCTCAACCTTGCTGACCGCCTTCTGCCTGACTTCTTTTTTAATTTTTTTAAGTTCCTCACTGGTGGTGGGAATATAGCTGACCAGCGGGTCGACATTATCCGTGTCGCTCAACGCGGGAAGTTCTTTCAGCGTAATTTTATCCTTTTCGCAGAGAATAGTTGCTCGCTCTATGGCATTTCGCAATTGCCTGACGTTCCCCGGCCAGTCATATTCGGTTAATCTGCTGATGGCGGCATCACCAAAGCCCGTGATCCTCTTGCCCAGGCTTTGGCTGAATTGTTTCAGGAAATGATAAGCGATGGGCAAAATATCCATCTTTCTCTCTCTGAGCGGCGGCATCATGATGGGATAAACAAAAATCCGGTAATAAAAATCTTCTCTTAAAGCGCCCTCCGCCACCATGTCCTCAAGATTTTTGTTGGTGGCAAAAATCAGGCGGATGTTCACCCACTCAATTGATGTTCCGCCAAGCGACATGAATTCCCGGGTTTCAAAAAACCGCAGCAGTTTGCCCTGTGCCTTCAGGCTGATATTGCTGATTTCATCCAGAAAAATAGTCCCTCGATGGGCCAGTTTGAATATGCCGTCTTTTTCTTTGTACGCGCCGGTGAAAGCACCTTTTACATGGCCGAACAGTTCACTTTCCAGAAGGCTGCCCGAAAATGTCCCGCAGTCGATCGCAAAAAAAACCTCCTCTTTTCTTTTGCTGTTGGCGTGTATGGCCCTGGCGATCAATTCTTTTCCGGTCCCGCTTTCACCGTAGATGAAGACCGTGGAATCCGTCGGCGCAACCTTTTGCACCATATTAATAACTTTCTTTATTTTCGGACTGCTCCCAATGAGCTGATGTGAAATTGATTTTAAAGCCCCCTGCTGCTGCATCAATTCCTGATTCTGCAGCATGACTTCCCTTTCCGATAGCGCCTGTAAGACAGTTGCTCGGAGTTCATGCGGCGTAAACGGTTTGGGGAGGTAATCAAATGCGCCCAGTTTCATGACCTCAACAGCAGAGGAAACGCTGGCATACCCGGTTATTACAATGACCATGGTTTCGGGATACTTCTCTTTAACGCGGCTGAGAACTTCCATGCCGCCCAGTGTGCTCATCTTCAAATCCGTGATGACGACATCGAAGGATTGCGTCCCTATCATCTCCAGGGCGTCATATCCACTCAGTGCGTAGCTCGCCTCGCAGTCCATTTTGGACAGTATTTTAACGCAATTCTGACAGATCGGCAGTTCATCGTCGATGATCAGAATACGGGGATTATTGGCGGTCATCTTCGTTTCCTCTGTCGACAGGGAGCCTTATGATAAACGTTGTTCCATGGCCCTTTTTACTCTTAACGTCTATTCCACCGCCATGTTGCACAATGATGCCGTGGGTAATGGCCAAACCCAGGCCGGTTCCGCTTTCCTTGGTGGTAAAGAAAGGGTCAAAGACTTTATCCAATTCATCGGGGTCGATCCCTTTCCCGGTATCACTGACACGAATTTCAACCGCGTCATCCAGCGGCGATAACTTGTCCTCGTACCAGGAGAAAAACCGCTTGGAAAACGTTGTGGTGGAAATCGTAACTTTACCGCCGGAATCCGTTGCCTCAACCGCGTTGAGAATAAGATTGATCAGGGTCTGTTTTATCTGACCTTTATCCGCTGAAATGAGCGGCATGCCCTCCGAAAGATTGCGCGCGATATTCACATCACTGAACGCCGCCTGTTTTTGGGTCAATACCAGGCACTCACCAATAATATCATTGATGTTGCACATTTCCTTGGCCGGCTCTGTCTGGCGGGCGAAATCGAGAAGACTCCTGACAATCTTCCGACAGCGCAGCGCCTCCCCGATAACGATTTGCAATTCCATGCAAACGGATTGATCCGGACAAAATTCCTCCTGGATCAGCATGGCTGAGGTCAAAATGGTGGTCAGCGGATTGTTGAGCTCATGGGCAACGCCGGCGGACAAACGGCCGATGGAAGCCAATTTTTCCTGCTGCATCATGGCCTTCTGGATATTGTACTCGGATATCAATCTTCTTTGATGTGATATCCTCTCAATTGTCAGTGAGAGTTGGTCCGGTTTGAAAGGCTTGAGCAGATAGTCGCTGGCCCCGATTCGCATGGCTTTTGCGGCCGATTCAATCGATCCGTACGCGGTGATAATCACCACCATGGTTTCCGGGTATTCATCCTTCACCTTTTCCAGCAGTTCCATGCCGTCCATTCCCGGCATTTTTATGTCCACAAAAAGGACATGAAAAGGGTTCCTTTTTAGCTTATCCAGGGCCTCGACCCCCGATGAGGCGGTCTCAATCTCATGGCCGTATTTTCGAAAATATCTGAAAAGAGATTCTCGGATGATGAGTTCGTCATCTACAACCATGATTCTCATCTTTTCATCCATAATCTTTCTCCATTTCAGAGCATATGAGGCTGTCAGGTGGGTAATAGAAATGGTTCAATATCATTACTTAAAATCTATACCTTCCAAATTGCAACCGGTCAAGCTGAAACATCAAGTTTAAAACTCCTCTTTTAAGATGAGATACAATCAGATTTCTGATGTAAATCAACAGTCTACGTAACCGACAATCATTAATATGCAGCAATTCATCCAATGTGGCTTTTTTTAAGAATTGAACAATTCGGCAAGTTGAAATAAGGTGGGGCAGAATGAATAGGCAGCCCTAACCCGGATTTCTTACGGGCTAAATGATAATAAAGGAAGGCGGAACTGAATATGACCAGCGAAAAGTTTAAGGATCAATGCTCCGATATAACCAAAGAGTTCAATGTTCATATCCCTCGCAGACTCGCTGAAAGAGTCGAAGCATATGCATCAATGAAACCGATATTTCAAACTCGGCAATCATGACCGTGCTTTACTTCCGGTTTTTTTGAAAACTTTTCGAACATTCTTGCGAAATCACGCTCGTCGTCCGGTTTTTCAAGATGTCTGTAAGCGCCTATGTTTGTATCTTTCAAGGACATTGTTCTTGTTTTATTTCTCAGGTTTTTACTGGCCCAGTAAAAACTGATGGCTTCTACTGCCTCTTCAATACTTATCCGGCCGGTGTTAATAACAAAGTCATAATGCAAGGGATCTGTCACATCTGCCTGAAAGGATTTTTTTATAAAAATTCTGCGTTTCGACTCTCGGTTGGCAACACGGCGTCTGGCCTCTTTGAGAGGCACCTGGAATGTTCTGGCAACATTTTGAACTCTCATCTCAAAGGGCGCCACAACTCTCAGGCTGAGCTTTTCTTCAGAAGATAGAATAAAATTTGCCCCCCTGCCCACAATAACAGCTCCACCTTGTTTTCGGATAGCTTTAACGATTTTAGTGAGATGTTCCAGATAAAGGCCGGGCCAGAGATATTGCTCTTCCAAGAGTGACGATAAAAAATCCTCAATACCCGACATTCTGTCTTTTTCAATTCTCTCAATCACTTCGGGGTTTATATCAACACTTTCGGCAATCTCTTTTACGATTTCGCGGTGAAAGATATCTATCCCCAATCGGTCGGCAATTCCCTGTGCCACTAAACTGCCGCCGCTTCCCGGTTCCCTGGCAACGGTAATAACAGGAGTGCGCAATTCTTCTTTCTTGTACTTTCCCGAATGCATCTTTTCCCATTTTTCGATCTGATCCGTGATGAACTGTTGAAATAGACTGACTTCCATTTTTTTGGGTTTCATCGTTTTATCCTTTTTTCAATAATCATCTCTTTTTTATTATCGATTTGAGATCATGGCACTTTTCATTCTTTATAATTTTTAATCATTTCTCTCGAACCATTGAACCCTCGAATCTTTACCCGCCGTCTGTGTGGCAGGCCTGAATCTTTACCCGCCGTCTATGTGGCGGGCCTGAATCCTTAGGATCACTCCAACTTTTTTGGAGGTGATCCTTGTTTGAACCAACATGCCGGCGTTACAACTCCTATAACATCTAACATCCGATGCTTTGATCGAAGCCACTTTTTACTAAAAAAATCGACCGGCAGGATTTCAAAAGAGGTCCCGCAGGTGACTGCCAGCCCCTTCTTCTTCAATGCGAGAAGGTCCGTGACGCGGTTTGGCGGATCATGAATGGCATTTTGCTCCATTTGAATACCCCCTCTCATCGCGTTTTTCACCTCAAGTTTTTCACGCGTTCGATCAACATCCTGAACGGGAAATGCATTCACTTCCGCAGTTCGAGTTTCTGTGACACCCGCTTCCATATTTCCTTGACCGCTCTCCCTGCAATCGAATCTCCATCGTATTCGAAGATGGTCTGGGCCTGAACCATGGCTCTGGTGAAAATCGGATCAAAAGGAATCTTCCCGAGCCAGGTCAATCCGTTTTCTCCGGCATCTTTTTCAATCCTTCGAGTGAAATCCGGATTGAGATCAAACTTGTTGACACAAATCATGGCCGGCACATTAAAATGAGCGGTCAGTTGAACAACACGTTCCATATCGTGATGCCCTGATATCGTTGGTTCTGCAACGATGAGAACCGCGCTGGCGCCGCCGACAACGGCAATCACCGGGCAGCCGACACCCGGCGGACCGTCGGTGATAATAAGATCAAGGCCATTTTTTTCAGCAAGTTTTTTGGCCTCCTGACGAACCAGAGAAACCAGTTTCCCGGAATTTTCTTCGGCAATGCCGAGCCTGGCATGGACCATGGGACCGAAACGGGTCTCTGATATAAACCATTCACCGCAGGTATTGACCGGAAAATCTATGGCTTTTTCAGGACAAAAGTAAACGCAGACACCGCAACCCTCGCACTCCAGGGAATCGACTTCGAAACCATCGCTGACGGCATTCCACTGGCACAAATCCCGGCACAAACCGCACTCCGAGCATTTATCTCTTTGAATGACGGCGGTATGGCCGCTTTGAAAATCATGTTTCTCTTTTAAATCGGGGTTTGTGATCAGGTGAAGGTCCGCTGCATCCACATCCGCATCGCACAGCACCTTTTTCCCTGCCAACGACGAAAATGCGGCCGTTAAACAGGTTTTCCCGGTTCCACCTTTGCCGCTGATGATCACCAACTCTTTCATTTATGATTTAATAATCTCCACAATTTTTTGATGTAACTCGATAAATTTTACTCTAAATTCAGGTAATACTTCTACGATCATCTCTCCTCTGGAATACGCCTCCGCAATCCGTCGATCAAATGGTATCTCCATGAGAATCGGCAGGTTTTCTTGGTTTGCATACGCCTTGACGTTTTGATCCCCAATATCCGACCGGTTGATGACCAGTCCTGCCGAAATATCGAGTATTTTAACAGCCCCGACAGCCAGTTTTAAGTCGTGCAGACCGAAGGGTGTCGGTTCGGTCACCAGAAGGACAAAGTCCGTATCCTTCATTGCGGCGATCACCGGGCACGACGTGCCCGGCGGCGCATCGATAATGGTGAAAGTGTCAGGGCGTGAATGGGCGCGAACCTTTTTGATCAAGGGCGGAGACATGGCCTCACCCACTCTTAATTTTCCATGGATAAACTCCAACCCATTGCGAGAACCTTTTTGAATGACGCCCAGTTCGCGACCTGTCGACGTGATCGCATCTTCCGGGCAGACGGCCATACAGCCGCCGCAACTGTGGCAGAGTTCAGGGAAAGACAGCACCGTATCTCCGATAACCGCAATTGCCTTGAATTGGCAAATTTCGTCACACATTCCGCAAAGGTTGCATTTATTTTCATCCACCTCAGGAACAGGGGTGGTGATGAATTCGGTTTTTTCAAATACAGGGCGGATGAAAAGGTGGGCGTTGGGCTCCTCGACATCACAGTCGAGTAACTGAACGTTTGATCCGATCGACACGGCCAGATTGGTCGCCACTGTTGTTTTGCCGGTCCCGCCCTTTCCGCTGGCTACACTGATGATCATTTTGAAAACTCCATAATTGAGTCTCCTCCCGCATAGCGGGAGGCATCAGGAAGCCCCCACAATGGGAGCATCGTCGTTGGCTTTTGAAACCGTCGCTCCTTGACAGATTCCGAATATCCAATTTCCAACAAGGAATGTCGAATGATGAGGGGTCTCCGCTCTATCTTGGGTATACGACAGCGCCGTATCTACGGCCAATTCAACCCGAGGGTGCACCGACTACATTCCTTCGATATTCGACATTGGATATTGAATATTCGATATTCAATGCACCGGTTGACTGATACCGCTCTAACCGGGGTATCCCGGATCGGTCGAACCTCTCCGGGTCCTTCGCCAGAGACGAAGGGTTTAGGGCACGACTAATTGTACCTACATCGGATTCTTCCCACAGCAGCTTCCCGGTCCGGCGCAGTCAACCTGCGTGGGACTCGAACCACAACACGCCGTATCTCCGGGGCCGGGCACTCGGTTTCGGCTGGGCCCGGACAGAGAGGAGTGTGCTGAAATGAGTTTTTGCAGGCGATGACTTCCGCAGTTTTTGCACGCCGGCACATCACCTGAACCGGAAATGAGAATTTCATTGGACTTTCCGCAGTCTCTGCACAGAAAATCAAAAAGCGGCATGATTATCCTCCGTTTCTTCTCTATCGCGTACGCTCATATTTGCCATAAAGCGCCCTTATGTATGTTTCGCCATAACGCCGGTAACCTTCGAAAAAGCTTTTGTCACAGGTGAATCTTTATAATTCTCCTGAAAAGAGATTCCCGCATCACCACAGGAAACCATTTGAGAATCGAACGGAATCTTTCCAAGAAAGGCGATGCCGGATGTATGGGCTGTTTTTTCACCACCCCCTGAACCGAAAAGATCAACAGCTTCACCGCAGTGGGGGCATGTAAACCCGCTCATGTTCTCAATAAGCCCAAAAATTTCCATTTTCAGGGTTTTGCAAAAACTGATCGATTTTCTTACATCAGCCAGAGATATCTCCTGGGGTGTGGTGACGATAATCGCTTTGGCGTCAGGAATGGTCTGGGCAATGGTCAACGGCTCATCCCCCGTACCGGGCGGTGAGTCGATAATCAGATAATCGAGATGTCCCCATTCAACTTCACCGATAAACTGCTTGATCGCGGAATACTTCATGGGGCCGCGCCAAATAATAGCATCATCCCTGCTTTGCGTGAGGGATTCAATCGAAACAGCACTCAAATTTTTCGAATAGCGCTTGGGCTCAAGTTTACGGTTGCTGTTGACGGAGAGCATTCCCTCAAGGCCCAACATTCTCGGCACGTCCGGGCCGTGAATATCGACGTCCATGATGCCGACCTTAAACCCTTTGCCGGCAAGGGCCAGGGAAATGTTAACCGATACGCTGGTCTTTCCGACACCTCCTTTGCCACTCATAACAAGAAACTTCTGCTTAATTTTGTTCAAAGATTCGTTAACCGATGCATCCTGATCCGATTCCGTATTCTTTGGTTCCCGTGCAGCATCGATACTTTCGTGAATTTGTGTCATTCTGTCCTTTTGTCCTTCCCGCCCGCTCTCCCCCTGATAGGATATAGGGGACCAACCTCGGTCAGTCCCCTATCTGGTGGGGGGGGGGGAAATGAGGAGCGTGAGGTGAGGCGGTCAACTTATGGTTAAAATTAAATATAATCGTGTGTTCCTGAAACGACCCGTACCCCGGTTTTATTTTCAAGAATTTGAGCCATCTCCTGTGGATCGCTGTATGGACACCCCGGTTTTGCATTGGCCAAGCAGGAACTGAGGTAAATCACATCCGGTTTCATCTCCGCCATTTTAAACGCCAACCCTGTATTCGCGGCAAGTGATCTTCCCGGGCATTCACATTTAACAAAAGCGATAACCTGGGAAGGGCTTTCGAAGTTGCCTTCTCCAAGTGCTGCTGCTTTGAGACAGCGCCATTCGCCCGCGCAACCGTAACCACTGTCCATGTAAGCACCGCAACCGACAATCGCAACTTTATCCATCTTAACCTCCTTCATCTGATCCGTTTCTAAATTCACAAATGTCAAAACATCATTTAGGCTTCAAGTGCCTGGCGATCAGCCATATCCATCAGGACCCTTTCCCGGGCTTTATCGATGCCGAGTTCCCTGCGTTTTCTGTCAATATGGGCGATCATTTTCTGTGCGTGCTTGATTGGATCCGGTTCACAGTCCCACATGCCGCCGTAGATTTTTTCCAGTTCATTATATAGATAGTCCCTGAAAACCGGTGCGCCGTCTAAAGGCATGTGGACGCCGAAAACCGTGTAAACACCGGAAGTAACGAAGTAATGCCCGATACTGATGGCTTTTTCACTCATCCATTCGGGCGCGCTTCCAGCCGCAGCCAGGTCACGGATATCATTACCGAGTCCGCCGGCCTTGACGACCT
>Ga0114925_10000428_pt1 | contig 18384 bp, 39 predicted proteins | sample SumtaG_2_FD_87287 | JGI IMG/M metagenome (GOLD analysis project Ga0114925, IMG submission 87287) | Deep subsurface microbial communities from Indian Ocean to uncover new lineages of life (NeLLi) - Sumatra_00607 metaG | ecosystem: Environmental > Aquatic > Marine > Oceanic > Sediment | place... | reverse complement strand
TGGCCCTGGCTCAGGAGATAATCCAGTGGTATATGAATGATGAGTTTAAAGTGGTGGTTATCTATGGTGAGCAAAGGATGGGTAAATCGGTTTATGCCCTGAAGGTCATGGGTCAGGTCATGGATTATTTTAAGGGTCTCCCCCTGAGTCCTGAGCTGGTGGACAGGTGTATGGGCTGGAGACCCCATGAGGTGGTCCATAACCTCCTCAGTATTAAGAAGAAAATCCCCGTCTATACTTGGGATGATGCTGGTTATTGGCTATGGGCTCTGGACTGGAACGATCCGGTTCTTAAGGCCTTCATGAAGTATCTAAACGTGATCGGGACAGATATGGCCTGTCTAATCCTCACCACTCCTGACCCCCGATGGATACTAAAGAAAATCACTTCTCAGCCCTCAGCCAGGACCATTAAAGTAAGTAGACGATCAGACGCTATGACCTCCAGGTGGAGGCGTGTGGCTAAAGGATATCAGCCCTATGTCCTCCCTGACCTCACGACTACCAGGGTGAGGAGCTGGCTGGAGGATGAGTTTAGCTGTAAGTGTCCCCAGAAAGTATACGACTATTACAGGCCCAAACGTCTGGGCTATGCCCGGGAGGCTAAAGAGCTCCTGAGGGATGTCATCATGGGGGTAAAGGAAAAGGAGACCTCACCAGTGAAAAGAGATTTAGACTACCTCACAGATAGAGCTATTTCAGAGGGGTGAGTGTATGGGTAATGGATTAAAAAAGGCTCTCCTGTCCCTGATGTTGTTCTTCGTGATATTCCTTAGCTATCAACCCTTTTATGCTGAGCTTAAAGCGATACAGGCTAACGAAACACTCAATAATAACATAGTCGGGCTGATGGTGTCCATATATCCTTATTTCTATGTCATGCTGGGGATAATGTGCCTGGGTCTCACCATCTATTACATGGCCTCTGAGATGGACTGATAACTCTCAGCCCATCATTTTAAATAGCCCCTATAGCTAACATAAACGTGATCTCTTATGGCTAAGAAATCAATCGGTGGCCTTATCTCGCTATTCCTATTGTGTGTTGTCGGGCTGGCCCTGACACCCATCATAGTGAGCTCGGTAGCGGGTATAACCGGGACTGGTGGGGACAATCTTACAGGTAGTGCTAGCACTATCATGGAGATGTTTCCCCTTTTCTGGGTCATCCTGATGATAGCCATCCCTGTGGCCGGTGTGGCCGTCTACCTCAGGGACTAGCTTTCACACAGGACCCTCTATTTTTTTATATCTTAACCGAATAGTCTAATGGTTGTCATGAATCGAAAGAGGGGCTTTATTCTCATCCTTCTCCTGGTCGTTAGCCTCCTCCCCCTGTTCGCCATCCCTATAGCTAAGGCCTCATCCCTCACAGTCTCTATCTCCAGTGACTATGATGATGTGTGGATGACTGAGACTGGAAATGTGTTCTCTAGTACATCAATGGTCATCATGTTAGATGATGAGACGGGTCTAAGGAGTTTTCTTAGGTTTAATGAGCTCTCCATTATTAACACGGCCTATATTAACGTGGCCACCCTCAGGGTTTTTGCCGGGGAGGTCCAGCCCGACTCGCCCGGGGCCTCTGTAACCATCTATGGTATGGATGAGCTTGACTGTGGCCCCTTATCTGTGGGGGGTGGGGCGTGGAGTCTTTCAAGGCCCTATACCTCAGCCAGCATTAACTGGAATCTTTCAAGCTGGCCCCAGGGCTGGCATGAGGTAAACGTGACCTCTATAGTTAAGGAGATAGTAAATCAGTATGCCTGGAGCTCGGGCAATAGCCTGGGTTTTCAGATATTGGGGGCCTCAGATACCGGATATGAGCCCAGGAGCTTCGAGGACTATTATCACCTCTATCATGATGCTCAGGCCCAGCTCTATATAGAGTATAACGTGGCCCCCGGGACTCCTGATGGTCTCCCCGATGGGGCAGTTTTTGATGAGGCATATGGGGAGTGGAACATCTGGAACTATACCACCATAACAGGGATGGCTAACTATACCGACATGACCCAGACAGGGAGCCTGGCCAGGCTCAACGTGTTTAATGAGACCGTTTTTAACTGGACCAACATAAATAAAAATACTCCAGATGTAGCCCTGGGCTATTTCGTTAATCTGACAGGGCCTAATCCGATAAATGCTTTCGAGTTTGATTTTAACTTCACCATGGAGGTCCTGGACCATCATGGAGCCCAGCTTAACCCCTATATGATTATGGTGGGAGGTAGTCTGTTCGAGGTGGGGTCATTTAATGATATATGGCCTGGAAATAAGATAATAGGCTTCGACACTTACACAGTCTCAGCCAGCACCTATCGCTTTCTCCCTAGGTACTATAATAACGGGGCTCCTACCTTTGGTAATTACTCAGGAAACCTGGCTGAGAGTACCTGGTATATGGGAAAGGCCATCCTGGATGGAACTAAGTGGAGGCTGGAGGTGAGGACTATGGCTGGCGTAATGCAGACAGCCTGTCAACGCACCCTCCCGGGGGTCCAGGACATTAATACATTAATGCCTCTCCAGGCGATAGAAAACATCGATGGCTCCAGGCTATCTGGCTGGATGAGAAAGGCCCCACCTGTAGAGACCACTGAGTTTTGGCTGGTGGACCCTAATGGGACCGTCATCCCTACCTGGAACGGTGAGAACTTCACAGATATAGACGATCTAAAGGACTGGACAGATGATTATTTGGACCCAGGTGGAGGGGATCCACTGGATCCTGACCCCGGGACTCAGGGCTGGGAGACTGAGGGGCCCTTTACACGATTTAAGATGAGATTATATATCCTTTTCATAGGACTGGCCTGTGTGTTTACACCCCTCTGGGCCATGGCCTATAGAAAATTTGACAGCGTGGGATATGCTGGAATAGCCATAATAATGCTCATGGGTGTTGGTCTCCTCTGGAGCATAACGGGTATTTAATATATCCTCCCTCCACCCCTTATTATTAGGTATCTTAGATGGTAATGTGGACTGACTGGCTGGAGGCCGTGGCCTCTGGTATGGGGACTACCAGCTCACAGGCCGGGGTGGTTATCTCTCTCATATTCATAATTAGTATAGCCGTATTTATCCTGATAGCTACCAGAGGGAGAAAGTCGGGGCTAACAGTGGGACTGACCTCCCTCCTGGGCCTGATACTTTTCACCTTTATAGGATGGCTCCCCCTATTCACCGGCTCTGTGTTAGCTATAGTCCTCTCTCTATTACTGGCCAAATTCGTGGCTGGATGGTTTTAAATGTCAGAGTCAGGGGGACTCACCAGGCTTTATGTTACAGTCCTGGTTTTCTCCCTCCTTATGCCCGTGATCTCATTCTCCCTCACATCATGGGAGGTTGATGTGGAGGATTATGAGATATCGATAGACCCAGACGTTTTAATGATAGCGGGGATAAGCCTCTCAGATGGTATAACCCTTAATGTATCCTGGAAAAGCGATTATGTTTATTACGAATTCCCAAACAAGACCATAAGAACCAAGTGGACTGACACCTGGACCCGGATAGGTGTGCTGGGTGGGATAGTGGATATGGGGGATGGCCTGGCTTTTGAGACACAGACGGCCACTAATAAATTTCTAAATAATTGGTGGCTCCCCTACAAATATCGGATGAGGCCTGAATCAGAGTCCTCATGGGACTACATAGCCCACAACCTCACAATAGAATCCAATTTTAACCCAAAATATAATTACTCCAGGTTTATCTTGGAGGACGGCTATCAGATATTTTTCACCCCCTATAACCCTAATGAGAATCTGTCCACGGCCCTCTATGATACCGGCCACCTAAACTGTACGATAGGGATATCCGTGGTGGAGTCTGGGGCTGGCTTCAATTTTGGTCAGTTTATGACCTGGTACTGGTCCATAATCGTGGGCTCTAGCTCCTATGGTCTCCCCACGTTTCTATCCTGGATTGTCAGGATCATCTCAGCCCTCACTCTCCTATCCGGGATCCTCCTGGCTAGGGAGCTGATTGGGTGAGGGGAAAAAAGGCCCTTATTCTGGCCCTGATTATCCTGAGCTCAGTCATCCAGCTCCCCTTAGCTATAGGGGATGCTGACTGGCTGGCTGGATGGGCTCACAGGGTGGAGGTAACTATAGACTCAGGGGATATCACCGGAAACCTGGTTAATTTCCCTGTTTTGCTCCACCTCAGCACATCATCGGGTATTGGACCAGATGATATCACCTTTATATTCGATGAGGTGGGGGCCAACAGTCTAAAGATAGCCGTGACTGAGGATGATGGACTCACAGAGTGTAAGGTAGAGATAGAGAGGTGGAACGCCACAGGTGAGGAGGCCTGGCTGTGGGTAAAGGCCCCTAGTATCGCATATGATGTTAATACCACCCTCTATCTGTATTTTGATAATGATCATGCTGATAATAACGCTAACGTGGGGGTAGTGGGGAGTGCTCCAGGTGAGGCCGTCTGGGATGCTGATTATTTGGTTGTTTTACATTTATCGGATATTTCTGGCTATTTTAATGACAGTACGTTTAATGATAACGATTTTTTTGAGGTTGGGAATGGTGTTTCTAGGAGTATTCAACGGATTGATGGTGGTGTGGATTTATTGGGTACTAATGATTATCTTGAATGTGTAAATAGGGGTATTATTGATGGGTTGGATCAGGTGACTTTGGAGGCTTTTGTTTATTTGGATGCATTGTTGACAGATCGTTCAATTATATCGGATTGGGGTGGTGGTGATGATACGATTATTTTTCAGTATGATTTTGATCCTGCTAATAAATGGAGGGTAATTTTTAGGACTCCTGCTGATTCTGCTGAGGTTGTAATTTTTGGTACTGCCTCTCCTTCGTTGTTTTGGTATAATTTAGCTGTGACTTTTGAGAGAAATGATTTTGTATATGGTTATGAGGATGGTGTTCAAACCCAGGGTGAGGTTATTGGTGATTCTCCAATAAGGACTGTTAATAATAGGATGTTTTTGGGTGTAAACAGGGATTTGAGTTTGGATTTAGATGGTAAGTTGGACGAAATTCGTATTTCTAATGTTACAAGGTCTCATGAGTGGTTAAATGCAACGTATCAGTCTAATATTGATGATCTGGTGGACTATGGGGAGGAGGAGGAATATGTAGACAAGCCCATGTATACACCTACTTATTTATTTGGAGCTGGTTTTAATGGCTCAGCCCCCGTGGTGGATCTCTACTGGACCTCCAATCACACGGACATAGACTTTTTTGAGGTCCAGAACTCCACGGATAAAGTGACCTGGGCCTATCTGGGTCAGAATACCACGACTGAATATCATGACCTCCGGGTTATTAATGGGACTCAGAGATATTACCGTGTGAGGGGCTGTAATTTCACAGATGCTGTCTGGTCTAATAGCTCATGGTCAGATGTAAATTTCGAGACAGTCTATTTCGTGGAGGCCGTCACGGGGGGAGCCATCCCGGCTGTGGTGGTGGGGGCCACGGGTAAATATTACGCTTTGGCTATCATTTTATTAATATTGGGGCTCCTCTTAGGATTGGGGATGAGGAGGAGAAGATGACGGCTGTAGCTGATATGACCTGGGTTATCATAGTCCTCTGGCTGGCCTGTCTGGTCCTCAGCCAGCTCTGGAGGGACCCCGATGGGAGGAGTGGCTTTCAGGCTTTCGGGGCCGTTATGGGATTTGTACTATGCCTGGAGCTGTTCGGGGCTGGTCAGGCCGTTATGGGGCTGGTTATAGCCATGCTGAGTATGTGGCTACTCTACACCGCTATTGCGTCATGGTAATCTTATAAGCTCCAGAGTCCTAGCTATCAGTGAGCCTCCATGTCTAAGATTAGAGTGGTTATTTTACAGTCGAATAGAAAGGCCCTGATAAAGGAGACCAGTCCTAAGAAGCCTTACGCTAAACACCAGGATGGTCACTATATTCTGGCCTCTCAGGCCGTGGCTAACTATGAGGTGGATGGGGTGGTAAAAGGATCGGAGATCATCTTTTTTCAGGGAAATCCAAACCCCATTAGCTATGGCTCCATAGATAAGAAGTCGGGGGACATAAAGGATAGGTCAGGGGAGTATATGGATCAGTATGTCATGGAGAACGCCATTAAACAGACCAGCCTGGGCCCCAGGGTGGACCTGGGTAATCTATTCAGTTCTCTGTCCTGGTTCAAATCACCCACTAACCTGGTCTATCTCCTCATGGGCCTGGTTATCGCATATGCCCTGATTCTAGAGGCTCTGGGGATGAGCTAATGGGTGAGGCCATCGCTGAGCTTAAGGCCAGTCTCTCACCGGGCAAATATGAGTTTAGGCTGGTCATCATGAGAGACGGGGTAAACTCTCACCACACCTTTAGAAAGAAGGGGCTGGAGTTTAAACATAAAATTGGTGAGATAGAATATGAGGTGGACCCCACCACGATCTATATCTGGAGGCCACCACTGATGAGGAGGCTAACGTGGAGACTCAGAGGGATAAAGGGAGGCTTCATGGCCATATATCGGGAGGGTCAGTCTAAGGCCATAGGATTCAAGGCCCCGACAGTGACACCGGCCCTGATAAAGGTCATCTATTCCAGTGGAGCTCTCACCAAGGCCCTGAAAGATGAGTTTAAGGAGGGTATGGATATTAAGAGGCTATTTATGATATTCATGGTCCTGGCCGTGGGCCTGGTCCTCTATCTGGCCCTGACCGGCCAGCTTAAGCTGGGGGTATAATCATGAGTGGAAAGGATGCACCTAAGAGAATCGGTGAGCACACAGAGAAGATGGCCGGGAGATACCTTTTCGACACCTCAGATCAGACTGAGAGCCAGAGCATGGACATGAGGACAAAAATAAGATCAGAGGCCATGTTTAATGCTATCGTCTTTTATGGGGTCCTGGCTGAGGGTATGGGCTCTAAGAAGGCCGGGGAGATAAAGGATCTCATAGAAAGGCTATTGATAGCCACCAGCCCAGAGGGTGGCCGTCATGAGGCCGTGGAGGTCCTGAGACAGAATTTCCCCAGGAAAGTGACTATAGCCAAGGGCCGTGAGGAGTACCAGATAGAGGAATAGTCTTTAAGACAGTGACCCCTATTTAATCAGGCTCCACCCCGTGAGGCTCAGGAGCCCTGGGGGCCTATCCTATCTCCATAGTTTTAGGCCCCCTAAACTCACTTCTGGGGATCCTTTAAAGTCACTTAACCGCGCGCGCGAGTCAGTTAGTGGATATCTACTAAGTCGGTTAATCGTGATCGCCACTAAGTGGGTTTACCCTCGAGAGTTAAGTGACTTACTGGTGGCCACCACTAACTCAGTTAAGAGCTCGAGCTTTAAAGTCGGTTAGTCCTGCAGGACTAAACCACTTAGAGCTCGAGAGCTCCATAGTTTTAGACCCCTAAAATTAACAGATTCATACAATTATTTATTTTTAATATAAGGTCATTTTCTCCCTCGAGGTCTCTCGAGAGTAAAACCAGCTTTAATATTGCATGTTTAAATCCTTATCACTGATACTGAACAGGGATCCTGAGGTCTTTATTAATAACCTATCCATAGCTAAGACTGGAGATAGGACCGGAAACAACATGAAAATAGTCATCAGTAACGTGAGAAGTCCCAGAAAATACACACAGATGAGAGTTTTAAACCTCTGTGATGACAGGGGTATAATCTGGGCCAGGGTCTATGTCCGTGAGGGGTCGATCTCCATAGACCACCTGAGTGGTATCGGGCTGAGTGTCAGGGAGAGGGGTGGCCTGGGGGATTATGACCTGGATAAGGAGTTTCACCGGGGCTGGGGTCAGCGTCATGAGTGCCCCAAGTGTCAGGAGGGGGATGAGGTATATGATCCCCGGGACTACAAGGTGAAATGTAAGAAATGTGGGGAGGTCTATTAGCTATGGTTAAAGTTAGCCTGTTTGTAGATGGGACCCACATAGATACCATGGACCGTGAGGAGGCCCCCAGGCCGGGGGACTCCATAGTTTTAGACTGTGGTGATATGGTCAGGGTCCTAGAGGTCAGTCACCAGTGGGATGATCCCACCTTCATACAGGTAAACTGTAAGGCGTTGAAAATATGAGTCCCAAATATTTTGAGCCTAAGCGTGGTTGTGGATATCGGGAGGTGGGTAAACTCTACCTGGTGGGCCCCGATACTGGTTATGTGTGCCCCAGCGTCCCTCTCATCTTTAAGAGCTGTCATAGCTGTGGATATTATCCCCCCCAATACAGGGACTTTCAATGGCTAAAGAAATCCTATGTCAGACACATCAGGGACCCCACAGGCCAGCCCTGTCATCCAGCCTGTCCGGTATGCTATCCGGGGACCAATAGCCAGGTGAGGTATGGCCTGATGTGGGTGGGTAAAAAGTTCTATACGCCCCAGGAGTTTCTGGAGGAGATAGCCGATCAGGAGGTATCCAAGGCCATTAAACAGATCCCTAAGGGTCTAGTCCTGGGGGAGACTTGGGTGGCCGTGGCCCATCCCCAGGCCTATGTGGACAGCTCTGACGATAATTATGTCCAGCTCCACGGGGACTGGCTGGTGGAGTGCTCCCGGTTAAAGATGGATGAGGAGAAGCCACCAGAGCCCCAGGCCCCCACCTATCCCGGGGTGATCACGGCCTTCATCCCTCAGAGAATAGAGATGTTGATCTATCAGGCTGACGCCAGCCCTGAGGAGGTCCTGAGACTGGAGGAAAAGGGGATAACCGTCATAGTGGTCCCGGATAAGTATGACGGCCACAAGAGAAAGACCAGGAGAACTAAAGGGAGGAGGAATATAGCTTAATGAAATACTACAGCTTTTATTCTAACGTGGTCCCGATTGGGGGCCTTATTGGATACATGGTCTGGGGGCTATGGGGTGTCCTCATGCTCCTGGTGGCCTATGCCCTGGGCTATTACTTCATGGGAGGGCTCAGAGCTCTCTGGAGGAGAATGTGATGGGTAGGGCTAAAGGTAGCTGGATAACCCACCCAGAGATGGACCCTGACGCTGAGCTCACCATGGATCAGATAAACGCCAGAGTCGATGAGATACTGGCTGAGCCCGGGTCCAGGAGGCACAGGTTTTCAGGCCTACCAGAGGGAGAGGTGGGACCGAAAGAGACGATCACGATCCTCCCTAACGGGGCCAGACGGATTAAAGTAAACTGGCCTGAGGAGATGAGTTAAATGGAACCCAGGAGAGGCCGTCTGGAGATCGCCAGGGATATCCTGGTGGTAGCTGAGACAGGGGCTAGACCCACTGAGCTGGTCTATAAGGCTAATCTGAACTTCAATGTCATAAGGAAATATCTCCCTGAGCTGGAGGAGATTGGCCTGATAGAGATGGAGGTCATCCATCATGGAAAGAGAGAGGTCAGACTATATACCACCACTGAAAGGGGCCTGATCTTCGTGGAGTCCCTGGGGAGGACCCTGGCCATGTATGAGAGGGTGACTTATCCTGTAAGGCCAGAGGAGCCAGTCCAGGAGGTGGGATGATGGTTAATATAACGTATTGTGATTTTTGCGGAAAGGAAACAGGGTATAATGAAGTTACTCTCATAATGAGAGAGCCCAGAACCGGTCACGGTGTAAATATTAAATGGGATTTATGCTCAAAATGTGGAAAGGCCATCGAGGGTCTGATAAGGGCTCATAAATTAGAGGTGGAACGGGAGGTTTCTAAGGCGTGATCAGGACCCTCATACTCTGGATACGCCAGAATATCACCAGGAGGCCGAAAAGGATAGGAGAACGTAATGGGGTCCCTCTATATCGGTGCTGGTGTACCTCACATGGGTATTTCGAGGATATCACCACAGGCTGGGATAAGGCCCTGAGCTGTCCCATGTGTTTCAGAAAACAATTTGGGGAGGTGTCTGAGATATGAAAAAGAGACTGTGCCCCTTCTGTGGATATAAGTGGGACTCTGACTCAGCTTATGGAGCTGGCGAGCTCACTAAGTGCCCTAAGTGTGGTGAGGATGTCCCTGGGGACTCTATAGCTAAGGAGGGCTGAGAGATGGAATATGAATGTCGTATAACCAGGAGCTGTATCTATTGGGACCCAGAGGAGAGGGACATCATGGATTTTATAATAGTGGCTGACTCAGAGCTGGAGGCCAGGGCTAAATTACGCCAGAAGGCGATCAGGGTGGATATTAGGTCCGGCTCTAAACTGGTCCAGGACATCATGATAAGGAGAGATGGGGAGTGGGTCCCTGTCTCTGTGAGGGGATGAGTGATGGAGTCTAAGGAGAGACACAGGCTGGAGGACCTGGATGAGGCCATAGCTAAACGCCAGGAGGTGGAGGGCCGTGTGGCTTATGCTACAGACCACCCACTCCTGAGCTGGTCCCCTATCCTCAGAAAACATAAGGGGCCATGTCCTAAAGTGGCCTGTCTGGGCTGTCATAACTATGATCCTGAGAGGTCCCTGAGCTATTCCTGTCTGATTAAGGGAAATTCCAGGGAGGACCCCACCAGAAAGGCCTCATGTTGTTATGCTATAGCTAAGGGACAGACCAGGCTTAAGACTAAGGGACAGACCAGGCTTAAGAGACCCTCCCCGGACACACACGGACTCATGGGAGAAAGGGGGCCCCCTTAGCTATGGAGAAAGATGATAGAGAGGTGGTCTATTTCATAATGGGCCTGATATTCTGGACCTGTCTGGGGTTAATCACTCTAATGGAGTTTATCCTAGCCTGGCTGAGGTTTAGGGGAGTGATTTAGCTATGAACCCCACCAGGAGATATCAGAATATGCTGGACAGGTTAAAGACCAGGAGGATCGTCCTGGATGCCTCCAAAAATGATAAGCTCCAGCTCAGGTGGATGAGATACGGGGATTACAGACAGTATGATCTTTCTGACCTGATTGGGGCCTGGGAGTCTGAGGCCCTGGAGCTGGATGTGGCCCTGGCAAATAATGGACCTCAGGAGATTCTGGATGAGATGGTGGATGTCATTAACCAGCTAGAGTTTATTTATGATGTGCTGGAGCTCTGGAAATGCTAACTGATGGCTTAAAGAAAGCCTGTCCCATCTGTGACCGGGAGGACCCACCTTTTGAGGGACATGTCAGACCATCAGGGGACATCCTCTATAAATATAAGTGCTCCAGGTGTGAGTGGCCCCATTTCAGAGTGGTTAAGGCCCCAGAGATCGTGGTGGAGTCCCTGGTGGGCTTTACTCGTAAACCCTACAGGTGGGAGGTCAGGCCATGAATAAAAGAAAATGGAAATATATTAAGGTCAGGGGAAAAACCATACTGGTCCTCCCTGAGGTTAAAATGCCCAGCCTATATTTTCACCCTGACACTCCTAAGAAAGTGGTGTGGATGGAGCCCTCATGAAATATGCTGTCATAATCTGTGCCCGGGATGAGGAGGCCTATATTTCCTCCTGTCTGGCCTCAGTCTATTTACAGACGGTCATCCCTGAGGTGGTGGTGGTTGTCGATGACGGGTCAAAAGATGATACTTTCATACGTGGGATGAGATTCCATGGACTTTTACCTCTCACTATTTTAAGAAGGGAGGACCGGGGGTTTAGTGCTGTTGGATCCAAACTTCTGGCCGACACATATAATCTAGGCCTGGACCACCTTTCAGGTCTTGAATGGGACCACCTATTAATCCTAGGGGCTGATACCGTTCTCCCCTCTTTTTATGTGGAGGCTCTGATCGGACACATGACCCCTGAGAGGGGTGTGATCAGTGGGAGATACCCTGGCATAAAGGAGAGTGGTACATCAGGCACAGGCCGACTCATTAAACGTGAGGTAATGGAGGAGCTGGGGGGTAGGGTCCCAGAATCGTATGCGTGGGAGAGCTCTGTGGTCCACTGTGCCCGTTACATGGGACTTGAAACCAGGAGCTTTCCAGTACCCATCTATAATCTAAGGCCCCCCAAAACCAGGAAACGTGGCTATATTAACACAGGTAGGGCCATGAAGGAAAGGGGATATTTCTGGCCTCATGTGATCTATGCCTCATATACCTATGCTAGAAAGGGCCGGATCTGGATGGCCGTCCAGGTACTATGGGGTTATCTGATTCACAGCCCCGATAGGCCTTTACCGAAATGGGCCCAGCATAATTACAACACACAGAGGGAATCCATCATGGAGAAACTGAGGTGGGGTTTTTGACAATAACTTATGATAATTTGATCGCCAGAGACTTTAAACATGGTACGGCCCTCCTGCTTGGAGTCTTCAATCGTATTGAGGATAACGTACAGGTAGGAGATAACGTCACCATCAGGAACTATGTGGAGTTAAGAGAGGGCACCAGGATAGGAAATGGATGCTATATCGATTCCAGGGTATCCACCTCAGGAGGGGACACATGCAGGATAGGGAATAACGTCACCATCAGGTACGGCTCAATCATAGCCAGAAACGTGATAATAGAAGATGATGTCTTCATATCTCCTCAGGTAGGATTTATTAATATCCCCTTCACGAATAAGGAAAAGAAAAACACAGTCATAGGAGAGGGCACTAAGATAGGATTTAACGCCACCATTCATGACGGGGTAACCATAGCCAAGGGCACAATAATAGGTGCCAAGGCCAACGTGATCAAGGACATACTCACCCCCGGGATCTATGTGGGGAATCCAGCCAGACTCCTAACCCCAAAGGACCCACGAATAAAAATAGGTAAGAACGTCATAGTCGAACCCGGATCAGTCATTGGAGCTCAGCCTTACGCATTTAATAAACGGACACTGATCACCCCAGAGTATGGAGTGGATATAAAAGATGATGTCTGGATAGGCACTCACTGTATTGTAATGCGTGGCCTCTCTCGGGATACTCACATAGGAAAGGGGGTTAAAATTGCTCAATATTGTAACATCGGCCATGATTCTATAATTGCGGATAGAGTCATGATATCTGCTGGGACCATGATTGGAGGCTATGCAGAGATTGGCAGGAGGACCATTCTTGGCATGCAGGTGACAGTGAGAAACCGTGTGAAGATAGGGGCCTGTTCCATGATAGGGGAGCACTCGAATGTGGTGAAGGATATACCCGATAATGTTGTGGCCTTTGGAAACCCATGCAGAGTCCAGAGGGAGAGGTTTAACACTATCAACTATTTTATCAGGAGGCTCCTTTAATGCAGGTCCTCCATGATTGGGACAACCCCTCAATAAATATTAAATGGGTCTTAAAGCGGGGGCTGTCCTTAATATCATATTATTTATCCCGTAAATTCCCGGCCCTCCTAAAGCTAAGACATTTCGATGATAATTCCAGGATGGTGGAGGAGGAGCAAATAGAGCACATGGAGACCCTGATCATGTTAGATGAGCTCTGTGGAGTCACCCCCATTTTTGGGATCAGGGATGTCATCATGGAGAGATATGAGGAGGAGCTGGGTGTGTTAGCTATAAAATATCATGTTGATATCAGGAGACATGTCCACATAGGAGAGAGTCCGGACCCAGAGAGGAGGAGGCTGTGGGACCCTCCACTGAGCCAGTCAGAGACCACCTGGAGTTTTGACAGGGATTATATTAATGGGATGAAATACATCCTGAAAAAGGATGAGCTCCCTATATGGCACGTGGATAAGCCACATTATTTACCCTTTTATATTAGGTATCTCTATGAGGAGCTAACAGGTGATAAAAGATAACTAACCCAATCATTATATTCATAACAAAAGATTATTTCTATTTAAGGAGGAGTGTCCCACTGTTGATCTATATCCTTTATAAGAAATTCAATGGAGTAAAGAGTCCGTATGTTGATAAAATAGTGGATGCCTCAGCTTTGTTAGTCGCTATAATATTCTCCTATGGATTCACCGGATTAGTGCTGGGGATACCCTTTAAAAACTACATACCTTTTGATTGGCAGTATGCTGGGCTAGTCACCTGGGCTGTATTTTTCCTGATCTATTATAGTGTGGCCACAAAGTCTAATCTGAATAAATTAACGGCCTTCACTCTCTCATCCCTATCAGTGGTGGGTGGAGGCTGGCTTTATGAGATCCCTTTCTTTCATCCTGTGAGGATGTTTATTGACTATAACAATATATTTTATTTGAATGGTCAGATTCTGATCCTCCTGGTATTAGCCTATGAGCTCAGAAAAATTGGTTTCAAGATGAATAGGACTATCTACACCACACTGAGCCTGTACCTAGTCTTTTCAGGAAAGCTGTCCATGGACTGGCGTGGTGTTGCGCGCGCATTTAATGCAATTTATCCCGGGTTTTATCTCTGGATATATCGAGTGCCTACATGCCTTCTCTTATTGTCATTACTAGGGGGGCTCAGGAGGAAAGAGGATGATGGAACCTATTATGATCTTTTCAATGTGGAGGAATAGTTTAAAATGAAATTGAAGGTGAGCCTGGTTATCATAGTAATATCCCTATGTTTTTTTAAACCGGTGTATGCTGTCCCATTCTTAAGGACCCTAGCCCCGTGGAGTGGGGACAGCCAGACGGATATCTTAGCTATAATTAGACCGGAAAAGAGGACCGATAACACACCCATGTACCTCTATATTTTCTGGGAGGGTCTCCCGGTAGTTACACGGTTATCTGATACGGTCATCGATAAACAACATACCTACATGTGGGATGTCATTTTTAGCCCACCTCAGGACCTGCAATATCTTAAAGATGGTTCAAATATGCTAAGTTTCTGGCTGGAGGACATCGATGGCCAGATGTTAAAATACTCCTGTATTTTCACCATAACTGACAGGATCCCCCAGCCCTCATGGTTCGATGATCTGACTCAGGATGAGCTCGATGAGCTAACGGGGCCTCAGGGTGAGAGAGGGGATCCTGGCCCCCCTGGTCCTCGGGGACCAGAGGGAGAGCTGGGGCCAGTCGGCCCAGAGGGACCCCCCGGCCCTCAGGGTGTCTGGGGAGCTCCTGGCCCCCAGGGAGAGACTGGACCCAGAGGCCTAAAGGGACCCCCAGGAGCTGGAGAACGGGGGCCCCAGGGAGAAACTGGACCCCCCGGGAGCTTTAACATTATATTTAGCCTGATAGTGGGGGCCATCTCAGTGGTGGCCATATTCATAGCTCTTAGAAGTAATAGAAAAATGAAACAGATAATACTCTCACTAGATGATGATAACCCTTAGATAATATAGAGATAGAGTATAGTTATTATACATTATATGAGAGTAACCTAAAGAGAGAAAAATAATGGCTGATTGGATGAAAGGAGGGTGGAAAGAGTACCAGATCAGTTATTCTCATGGTGAGAGTAACAACTATCCAGGACAGCCCATGGGTGAGAGAGTTAATGTCATGGAGTGAGAATATCAGGACCTATCAGATTATAGGATGTGTCACCGCTATCCTCTGGTGGCCAATATGGTGGGCTGGGGAGGCTCTGACCTCTATCAATATTTCATATACCCCAATCTGGAAAGGTATGTTTTACCTTAACCTGTTCTCCATGTGGATAAGCTGGGTGGTGGTCTACCTATTCCTAATGAAGGGGATGGAGCTCCATGAGGAGCTGATCTGGAGAGAGGTCCTAAAATCCATGTGTTTTCTGGTGGGTATGCTCCTCATAATGGACCTCCCTCTGATGATATTACAGCTTTAGCATGGGTAAATATTATCTAATACTTATTAGAGGTATTTACCCCCGATTCATTAAAAGGAGTCAGAATAGGGGTTTATGGTCCTGTCTCCCGGTCTTATAGCTAAGAACCCCTGATTTTATCATGGATGACCCAGGCAACCCACAGGATCGACACCACTCCTATAGCTAAGAAGCTCCAGAGGATAAACAGGATGACCCACCAGTGGGTCATGGGCCACTTAGTGGCCATTTAGAGCCCCCCACTGGCTGGCCATGGCGTTAGCTATCCCCTGATGTGTACGGCTCCTATCTTTCCACCTGTCAGGGCCAGGTGGTAGTCTCCACACACGGCCCTCCCTCCCCTCCACGATATCGGTAGGGGTCAGAGGGGGTAAATTCTTAAGCCATAGACCGGTCTTTTTAGTCTCCCCATGACCAAACATCCAGGGCTGGATATACTGATCAGGCCTCCTGATCCGTGTGGATATGACACTTACTGGATTCTCCAGAGCTATCCTGTGGATGGGGGCCCCCAGGAGCTCCCTGACAAAATCCAGAGCCTGGGCCTGTTCTACCACTTTATCCTTAAACCATCTGGCTCCACTGACGGCCAGATGTTTACAGGGAGGGTGGGCTATCATCAGATCCCAGCCCTCATCTAGGATGTTCAGAACATCCCCCACGATATGGGGCCCCGGCCTCTCTGATTCCAGAAAATCACAGCTCCAGGCCTCATGCCCCTCTCTGATAAAAGCCTCTCTGACTATACCGCTAAACTCACAGGCCACCAGGACCCTCATCAGAACTCCCTCCTAGTCCACTTATCCCTGATCAGGGGAGTCTCCCGGACATACTTCTCTGAGGTTCTGATGGAGCTCCAATCAAAATAGGCCTTAAGCTCATAGGCCGTGGCCCCCTCCTCCCCCATCATGGTGGCCAGGCTGTGCCTGAATAGGTGAGGCCAGATGTCGGGGTCTAGGTCTTTAAGCCATTTCCAGATACACTGACGGGAGATGTGCCCCGGGCTATCAAGGCTCCTGGTCCTGAGGGCCGGAAATATATAGGACCCGGGGGATGGCCGGGACTTAACCCAGGGCTCTATAAATTCACAGGTATAGTGGGACCTGGCCAGCTTTTTCCACCTGTAGGGGAGGACCCCTGACTCAGCCTTTCTTTTCAGGATTAGAAACCTGGTATTGATAAAGTCCTCCTCTATCCTGACCTCAGCCCTCCTCAGGGCCAGGACCTCACTAACCCTCTTTCCATAGCCAATAAGAAAGCCCAGCACGGCCTGGAGGTATGGACCCAATAGGGCCCCCTTCTCTATCCCGGCCATCTTAAGGAGGACCCTGGCCTCTGTGGGCCTAACTATGTCCTCCCTCAGGCTCTTTATTTTACCCATAGCTACCACCCCCATAAATCCAGACAGTCCTCATGAAATGGGCATATCCGGGAGCTACAGACACCACTCCAGGGTCCCGGATCCCGGGGATCCCAGGGCTCAATTCCACAGGTATACATCCCATGGCCTGGGCCCCCCAGGTGTCTCTCCAATCCCTTTACCCTTATGTACCCCCAGAGGAGGACCTTAGCTATAGAATCCCTCACGGTCATTTTAACCACTCCTTTAGTGTCCTCCTCCTCAGTGTGTGCCTTCTACATTTTTTACAGTAAACATAGATAGGTCCCACATCTAGGGGCCTCCCACAGGTCTTACATGGGGGTCCTCCAGCCTCCACTATGAATCCTCCCCCTGCGCGCGCGCGCATTTAGGATCCCTGTCCGTGACCGTCACTTTCCCAGCCACACCTAAGATAGTCTGGAGCTCTCTATAGAATTTCTCAGCCCTGAGAAAGAGGGGCTCCTGGAGAGAGGAATCGGTGGTGGGTGAGACCTCATAATCAAAACTCTGGGAGATATATTCACCCTCCTTATCGGACCTGATTAGCTGGACTCTGACGATATACCTCTCCTCAGTCATTTAATCAGTGAGCCCCCAGGTAATTGAGCATAGGAATAGCCCTTATTCCACCAGCTCTCCATGTCTACTTTCTCAGTGGAAAATACCCCATCCTCATAGACATGCCTCCTGAACTGATGGACCTCACCCACTATAGAGCCCTCCCCATCGATGAGCTTAGCGTGATAGCTACACCAGGGCCCATACCAGTCAGGGTCTTTATACATCTCAGCCCTCCTCCTCTAAATATTTTAACATCCTCAAATATGCGTATTCCTGACCATTGAAAAAACTGTATTCAGTAATGATGTTAATCGCTATTGTGTGCTGGTTATTGAGCTCACTATGGGCCCTCTGAAAGTCATCGGCCAGCTTTTTCTTATGAAGTATGGCCACGGATCCATACTCCCTAATTTTATCCGCTAAGTCCCCACCTATCTCCATTTTAACCACCTTATTTACATAATACGCATTATGTTAATAGCCTTATGGGTCTTTATATACACGGGCTAATGACCCGGAATCGGGCCGACAAAACGGGTATATATGATGGAGAGATAGTAGGGTGTGGAGTGGTATAGTATGCCCAAGTACCCCCCACTGGCCCTGGCTCAGGAGATAATCCAGTGGTATATGAATGATGAGTTTAAAGTGGTGGTCATCTATGGTGAGCAGAGGATGGGTAAATCGGTTTATGCCCTGAAGGTCATGGGCCAGGTCATGGATTATTTTAAAGCCCTCCCCCTGAGTCCTGAGCTGGTGGATAGATGTATGGGCTGGAGACCCCATGAGGTGGTCCATAACCTCCTCAGTATTAAGAAGAAAATTCCCGTCTATACCTGGGATGATGCTGGGTACTGGCTATGGGCTCTGGACTGGAAC
>Ga0114925_10000425_pt1 | contig 18475 bp, 11 predicted proteins | sample SumtaG_2_FD_87287 | JGI IMG/M metagenome (GOLD analysis project Ga0114925, IMG submission 87287) | Deep subsurface microbial communities from Indian Ocean to uncover new lineages of life (NeLLi) - Sumatra_00607 metaG | ecosystem: Environmental > Aquatic > Marine > Oceanic > Sediment | place... | reverse complement strand
TACACGAATCTACAACATCCGAAATTCATTGTAAAAAACGATTCTTGTTTAACATTCGGATAGATTCGTATCTTAATTGCACGATTACTTGTCATGTCCATTATTATGATGGATTTAATTATTTTTAAATACTGAGGCAGATGCAAATTAGTGATTTTCAAGTGAAATTCATCACACGCCTAAACGCATGGGTTTTCTTTCACAAAAATGATAAAAAAATGCCTTCAATATATTAAATACTCTCCTTAAGATAAAATCAAAAACCAAAAAAGTTATATGATATCATGTATTTTCAGTTTTAACTACTTATTTTTAGGCTTGAAAAACCGTGTCTAGCTTCTTAGAATCAAGAGAATTGAGACGAAAGTATAAAGAAGTAAAGAAAATCATAAAAATTGGTTCAATATTTCTTACTAGATATGAAAAAGCAAGAATAGTGGGAGCGAGAGCTTTACAAATAAGTTTTGGAGCACCAATATTGATCCATAAGCCAATGCAAATGATTGATCCTATAAAAATCGCACAATTAGAATTAAAATCAGGAATATTACCCTTAACCATCCGAAGAGAAATGCCTGGTGGAGATTATCAAGATATCCCAATACATAAACTCATATTAAAAAAAGATTGAAAATTACTTTGCTTATTATTGAATGCGATATTTTCCTCGTTCTGTAAGTATATAAACCATTTTATCTCCAACCATTTCAGAATTAATATATCCTTTTTCCATAAGACTATTTAAGAATAATTCCAACTCATTTTTTTTAAAAGGCTCTATTCCGAGGGGGATTCGACTTTGATTTGCTATTATTGCGATTCTCGATAAAAATAATCTTGGAGTCATAAAGGTTTCAAGTATAGTTAACTCATCATTGGAAAGCTTTTCAAAGCGATCATGTTCTAATATTTGCTGCTTTAATGTATCAGCTAAATCTGCGGTTTCTTTACTAACTTCCTGTTTTTTAACCTCTACATGCTTTAATACGACTAAATCCTTCGCAACTTGCGCTTTCTTATCTTTAATTATTTCCTCTCTGAAAGGAATTTTCTCTTCCTTTTCTTCTTTTTTTATCGATTCGTCTTTATTTTGATTTTCCATAATATTACAATAAACAATTATAATTATTAAAATTTATATTATAGTAATGAAAAAGGTCATTGAGCTAAAAAATGGAGAAAAAGTTTTCTTACGTCATTTGAAGAAGTCTGATATTGAGGGCGTATGGAATAATTTTAACGAAGTTCTAGAAGATGGTATTTTCCTTCCTGTTTTGTCTCCCGTTAAATCTGAGTATGAAAAAAAAGGATGGTATGAAAATATTAAGAAGGAAAAGGAAGTTTGCATAGTCGCAGTTCACCCTAATTTAAAGTCCCCTTTCAATATTCTTGGGCAATGCGAAATATCTAATATCGAATGGGAAGCTTCGACTCATGTAGGAAATCTCGGGATCATTGTAAAGCAGAAATATAGAGATATGGGGCTTGGATGCCATCTCATCGATCTTGCTATTCGTGAATCTAAAAAATTAAATAATAAAGAAAAAATAATTTTAAGCTGTTTTTCTACAAACGAACGAGCCATCTATCTTTATAAAAAGATGGGTTTTCAAGTAATTGGAATTAGAAAGAAGCAATTCTACATGGATTCGATATATTATGATGAAATTTTAATGGATCTATGGATTGATGATTATCTGAATAAGTCTGAAGATGATTAATCCTTAAGAATACATTTTTGTATAGGTTTTTTACTGATTTTGAAACTTTTTAGAATATGAAAATGTATTTATATTAAATTATAATAAATAATCCTTAACAAATTTAGTTACAAAAGGTTTTAAGTCAATGTTTAAATTCAAAATCTGCTTAGCCGGGGCGAAGGATGTGGGTAAAAGTTCATTAATTGCGCGCTACTGCGATAATGTTTTCAATGAAAACATGATGGATACAATCGGAGTCGCGTTCAAGAGGAAAAAGATGGAATTAGAAGATAATTTAGTAATAGACGTTCAGATTTGGGACTTTGGTGGTGAAAAAAAATATAGAAGCCTTTTTCCTCAGTATATCAAAGGTGCGACTGCTGCTTTAATCTTGTATGATACTACAAGAAAAGAAACTCTAAATGATGTTTATAATTGGGTGGAATTATGTGACGCTTATGGCGACCCAGGTATCTCTAAGGTTCTTATAGGCACTAAAATAGATTTAGTAGATCAAAGAGAAATTACTCGAGAAGAAGCAGAAAAATCCTGTGCTGATTATACATGGTGTGGAGGAATTATTGAAACCTCAGCAAAAACGGGTGAAAACGTAGAAGAAGTGTTTTTAAATTTAGCAAAAGAATTAATAAACAGAAAATTTCAGAAATGCAAAGCATGTGGAGATTACTTTTCTAAAAAGTTAAAATATTGTGTTAAATGTGGAGAAAAAGTAGAAATCTAAGCTATGAGCTCATAAAAATTATTTACATTCTAAACACAATCGTCTTAGGAGTTGTTTTAACACAAATTTCTTTACTTATCTCGCGAGTAAGACCCCAAATATCTTCGTCCTTTCTTGTGTCTTCTATTTCTATTCCCAATAATTTTTTAACTGCTCTTAAAGTATTAGCTTTCATAATTCTTTTATTAGTTTTTGTTTTTTCGATTAAATATTTTAAGATTGATGATTTTATTTCTTCTTCCCTAATTTCTTGTGAGGACGCTGGAGCAGAAGATGTTTCCTCAAAAGTATAGTCATCTTTGATTTTGACTTCTTTTAGAAATGGGGATGAACCGAATTGTATTTTATATACGAAATTCTTCTCAAGTTTTAATAAATTATAACAACTATGACATCTAAATACATTTGGAATTCCAATATTTGATTTTTTAGCCCACTTTGCCCAGCATTCTTTATGAGCAATCGTTTCACATGTTTGACATTGAACTAAATCTTTATCATCTTTTTGAAAACAAATAGAACACATTTCAGATATCTTTAGTTCTGCGGGATCCTGTGCAAAATTTTCATAAAAAGAATGCATTTCTTTAAGACGCTCAATATCTGCCGGATCTAGAGTCTTAAATGGCTCAATCTCTCTTTTATCAGCTAATAATTCTAATTTATCTGCTAAATCCTGAATCTCTTCAATAGCATAGAAATCTCCGCCTGAATTTTGTGCTAAATTCTTAATTTTGTTTTCTTCCTCAGGATTATGTGTGTTTATCCCAATAACATCCATGAAAAAAGGTATTTCTTCTTTAATTTTTTCAATTAAATCTTCTAATACAGGCATATGATAAGCAGGAACCAAACACGAATTTGAATCAATAAAGATCATCAGGCGAAAGGTTTTATCACCAATTTTTTTAAATACATTTATAAATAAAGGAAGGGCTCCAAAAATACCGCTGGCAAGATTCATAATCGCATTCAATGTTTCTAAAGATTTTAAAGCTGATATAATTTCGTTATAATTGGTTGTAAAATTTTCCAAATAGTTTGGTTTATCCTCCTGAAATAATATAAAATTAAATCTGTCGCTTGAATCAATACTCTGAATTTTTTTAAAGAATGATTCCAAAGCAGCATAAAAAATAGTCATATCGGTGATATCAGGTGTGAGTCCGTTAAATATAATTATGTCCTCAGAACGATACTTTACCATATGAGCTTATACACACATTTGATAATTTAAATTTTTATATAGGTTTTTATTAAACCAACATTTATGATCATGGTTTTATATTTCTTTTATACCAATTAATCATTAGTTAATCATAATAATAAGTTTTAATACGAATTTAATATAATCTTTATATTTTATTCGTGATATACTATAATGGATTTAAAATGGAAGAACGATTTAGAGTTTATACTGATGGTCCTGGACCTGCCTTTAAAATAGAAGTTAATAAAATATGGATTGAAGACGGTACTATTTTTTTTAGGATTCTTGATTGGAATCGGACAATAGGGCTTCCAAATGAAATATTTGAACACATTAAAGATGATCTCTATCGTTTTAATTCAAAAAATATTCATGCTTGGATTTCCCATGAAAAAGAAAAGAAAACAGAATTAAAAATTGTAAAATCTAAATTAGAAGACCAAGAGGATTATGAACATATTAGCATAGAAGAATTAGGTGAACAAATCAAAAACAACCTTCTTGAAATTAGAAAAAGTTTAGAATCGCATATAACCTCTGGAAAGAAGAAATTTAAACAAACTCCTTTAAGAGCTTTTACTTTTTTCACTTCTCGATTTAAAGAGGAACTTGATAAAATTAAGATACCAGTAGAAATCAATAAAATTAGTTTACATGTATTGTCTAATTCAATAACGAAATTTTTAACAAGCTATAAGTTTTTAAATGCTAAACCTCTCCCAGGATTTAGTGAGGTCCAATCTGAACTAATAGAGCTTATCTTTCATACTCAAAAATTAGAAAAACAACTTAAAATTTTAAAAAAAAAGATTTAGTAAAATCATATTAAAAAATAATTAATCTTGGGTATGATACTCTTCTAACATACCTCCGATTTCATGGTATCTATCTACAGCTTTGCTTAATTCTCCCCTATCTAAGAAACTTATAAAATCTTTATTCAATGCATCAACCGCTATTTTAATTTCTTCATATCGATATAATTCTAATAATCTATATTGATGATTTAATTCTTTTTCTTCTAAATGGCCTATATCCCATTTGACTAACTCCCCAATTTTTGTATCTTTTTTCTCTGATGGCAGAATATAAGTAGGGGCTTTAATAATATGAAGGTAATATAAAGGTATAATATCTTCGATAACTACTCCTTCTAATGGGACCCCATATGAATTCGAAAATAGTAGTTCTGCATCATAAAAACCTTCCATTGAAAGCTTATTTAGTGTAGAATGTGTTTTGACAATTTTTAATTGACCCTCAAGTATGAAAACTATTGTTCGAGAAACTCTTCGGCGTAAATCATATGAGATTTCTAATTTTCCTCTTGCAGGAATATTTTCCATTTGCCACTTGAGTTCTAACCCTTCCTTTGTTAAAGATTTATCGGGTAATTGCTCAACAGGTTTTCCGTTTATTTCGATATTTATTATCTCAAAATTATATGGAATAAGATCTGTAAGGATCGCTTCTTCAATGGAATCCTCAAATGGATTTTCTAAAATTGTTTGGGCTGAAAAATTTAATGATTCTTTATCTTCTTCTCCTATTTTCATAATTCCAGTTTCAGATTCACTCTGAATCATTTCTCCTGAGATACTTTTTAATATTGACTTATTTGTAATATCCTTTTTCACTTCGACTCTATGTTTATTCATTAAAGATTTTATAGCATCCATAGAATCGTTAATGTCCCCAGTTAAATCACCTAACACATCGTCTACAGAAAATTTATCTAATAAAGGAAGGACATCATCTTCAAATTTAACTAAACTCTTTAATTCCATCAAGTCCTTTTGTAGCTCTTCTTGTTCTTTAAGGAATTCGAGTTCTAAATTATCTAATTCTTTTTGAATTTCTTCCTTTAATTTTGTATATTTATCAACAAGTCCATGCTCACCCACTTTAGGAGCATGTTCGATAATTCTATCACAGTAGTTTATGGCGGCTGTATAATAATATTTATAATAGTTTTCATTAAACTTTTCTTCATATTTTTTTATTTTATCCTGGATATAATTGAAGGTAGATTGAGCTGCATATACCCCGTCCTTCTTCTTCTTTAATCTTGTTTCATATTCTCCAAAATCCTTTTTAACGACTTTTTCAATGGCCATGTTAAGGATGGTTAAAGCATCTTCGAAAGCAAATATATAGAGTAAATCATCTACTTTTCTTATAGTTTCAATTGCATTCTTTTTAATTTTATAGTCAATTTTAAAACCTGTCCATTTCTCCTTTAAATCTTCAGCATATAATTCTTCAAGTAACTCATTTGCCCTTTCCCATTTTGCATCTGCGCCTTCAAAATCATCATTGGATAGATCTAAATTAATTTCGTTTTCTAATTTTTCGAGTTCCTCTGTTATTTCTCGTTGTCTTATTGTAAATTGATCCCAAGTTTCTTCATCCTTAGTTAATAATTCACTCATTAATGGGATAGGGTAATTTTCTAAATATAACTTCCATCTTTTCTTATACTCATCAATCGCATCATGTGCAGGAATAAACTTTTTTATATCCACTAAATTATCAAAATTCTCGTTTGTAATTAGTGTATCCTTTTTAATTTCGTCTAATTCTTTTCTATTACTCTCTAAAATTGGCGAATATTTATTGATTAGGTTAGCTTTCCCTACCAGAGGTGCAATTTCGATAATCTCCTCACAAGCCGCGATTAGGTCATTAATTAAATATTTTTCTTGATATTCTTTTACATCTTCTATCAAAACGTTTATTCTATCTAAATTTTTAAGATAATTCTCTTTTAGCTCTTCTACTTCTGCACGTTTGTCTAATAAATTTTGTTTCTGCGCTTCTAGATCTCTCTGAGTTATTAATTTTATCGTTAAGTCAAGTAATTCTAGAGCATCATTAAAGTTAAGATTTTCTACGTATTTATTAACTTTTTCAACAGCATCGAGGACTTTACCTACACTCATAACTTCATTAACATTTGTTATTAAATTCCCTAACAAACTGTTGAATTTCAGCATGAATTGTGCATTGATATTTTCATTGATTTTTTTTAAATCTGTTGTAAGAATATTTTGGACAACTTTATCTACTGTTTTTTGTATAACTCCCAAATGTAGTTTTTCCAAACTACTACTTATTTTTTCACGCATACCGCTAAATTGTGTTGTCATTACTTTATTTTGGGTATCCATAAGCTTTTTTGAATCATCCTCGACACCTTTTATTATTTCGGGATAATTTTTTACCCTAGAATAAACATCATCACTTTTTTTTTTTTTAGGCATTTTTAATCACCTATTATTAAAATCATATAAGAAGTAAAATAAAATTATGTACTAGATGGTTTTTCGGGCTCCTTTTTAGGAGCAGGTTTTTCAGGTTCTTTTTTAGGAATCGGTTTCTTGGATATTTGTTCTTTAGGTTTCTTTTTCGCAGCTAATTTATCTTTAATAATTGGTATTGCTGTTATTAATGACTTTTTAGCTTTTGGTCTTAGAGTTTTTGAGCACTCTTGAAATTCTTCTTCATAAAGGTCTTTAATTAAATCTTTACGATCTGCGATACCTAAATCTCTGAATTTCTTCTTTTTAAACATCTTTTTAGTTTTTCGTACTTTTCTAACAGGTACAGGATATTTTCCAACTCTTTGATAATAGATTGCATAAGCTCCAATCGCAATAACCGCACAAACAGCAATTAACGTTAAAATCTGGAATAAAATACTTTCTGGAGCTTTAATATCTATTGTAATATCGATTCGTTCAATATCATAATTATCAAAAGTACCACCTCCTGCTACAGAAATAGTTAAAATATATGTACCTGGGGGCACATTTACATTCTCCAATAGGATCTCATAAACTCCTGGACTAACTTCTTCTAAAGTTCCTTCTTGATATTGTTCTATCGGGATATTTGATGTAAAGGTGACTGTTGCTCCTTTCAGCCTTCCACCAAAGTCATTATTCACTAATTCTACTCTTATCAATATATCATCACCCGGTTCTGCTTTTATTAAGGATATTCCATCTTCTGGAGTGATATCAACATCTATTCGATTAATGGTAATTCTTAAGGTTGGATTTTCAAGCGTATAGTTCTGTAATTGAGCTTCAATTGTTAATATATTCAATCCTATTTCAAAATTCGCCCCAGTATTTGCCGTAATATTGTAAGTCTCATTTATTAGGTTATATACAAATGATCCTAGAGTTAAGCTCTTAAGTTTTAAATCTATTGTAGCTCCAATTATAGTAGCATTAGTCCTTGCATCTTGGTAAATGAGAGATATTTTAAGTTCGCGCCCTAATGGAACTTCTGCGAATTTATCTAAGGTAATATTTACTCCATTCAAAAATATATCCAAAGTGGTTTGTCTATTATTAATAGTAATAAAAATGAACTGTGTAAATGAACTATAATTTCCTTTCTCTGCAGTAACTGTTAAATATACTGCACCAACGCCTAAAACTGTTGTATTAATAGAAAGGTCGTATTGACCTGCATTTTGCGCAAAGGTTCCTATGAGTGTTGCTCCATCTTTTAATTGGATTAAGGCGCTGTCTATAGGGTTTCCCGTTGCTGTATCATTATATACAACGGTGATATCTAATATTTCATTCCAATCTATTGCTATCGAAGAGGTTATCGTATTATTCAACCATAATTCAAATCCAGTGTCTCTTTGATTTATGTTTATCGTTAATACTTCTGAAACTGATGTATAATTTTCTAATACTGCTGAAATTGTTATATAATGCAATCCTATTTCTAAAGATGCTGAATTTATGCTGAAATTAAATTGGTCATGAACTGAATCATAAATAAAATTACCAATAAGTGTTCCTCCTTCTTTTAACTGTAAAGATGCTCCAAAAATTGTTGTATTGGTTGCGTTATCTAAATATATAATTGTGAAATTTATTGTTTCATCCCAAAGAGTTCCATAAACCTTTTGTTCAATTTGATTAATAAAAACCTTATCGATTATAGCAACTCTTCTGGTGATATCAATTTGTATAGATATTGTTTGTGTTTCATAATTCGCCTTAGTCGCTAATATTACTAAAAAGTGAATTCCTACACCTAATTCTGTAGTATTTAGATAAAGCTCATATTGAGAGCTACCCTTAGCAAAATCTTTTGAAATTCCTGATCCTGAGATTGACACATTTGCATCTCCAATATGATTAGTATCATTATCCACATAAGTGATTGTAATATTAAGAATTTCATTCCATAGGAGTTCAATATATCTCTCCGTAGTTTTATTAATCGTATCTAAAAAGAGTTGAGCTTCTGAGGCTTTATCGATAACATCAACTCTAACAGCTATTGATTGAGCTTCAAAATTCGTTTTTATAGCGTAAATCGATAAGAAATTAATTACAGTAGATAAGTTCCTTGAATCAATTATCATGACAAATTGTTTTAATGCTTCATACTGTGTGAAATTTCCATCAATTCCACCGCCAAAAAGTTGTACACTCGCATTTATTATATGTGCTTTTGTTTCATTATCAAGATATGTGATTGTAATATTTAAATAATCACCAACGATAACGGTATAATACGGATCACCCGTTTTTTCTGTGCCATTAATAAATAGTTTAAACTCTGTTTCTTTCTGGATAATATCAATTGTTATTAAAAGGGCTTGAGGTGTATATTGAGGATGCTGCGCAAAAACAGTTGCAAAATTAATTCCTTGATTTAAATCTAATGTATTTATAGAGATATTATAATAACCCCCCGTTTCATTTTCTTCTAAGTCATACTCGACACTTACGATTGTGAGCGTTACATTCGCACCTCCAATATGAGTTTTATCTAAATCATCTCTATAGTAGAATCTAATATCGATAGTTTTGTTTATATTTTTAGCAATCGTAGGATAACTCGTTTTGTCTTCTCCATCTAACTCCAAACTATAATTGGACGCTCTTACACTTATGGATATTGTTATACTATCTCCAATTGGGTTATAATTTGCTTTACTAATAAGTAAAGTTAAAAAGGTAATTCCTGGAGTTAATTCTTTAGTTGTATTTACAGATGTATTATAATGCTGTAAAGATATGGTTTCATTTAATGTCTTATTCCAATATTCTCCATTGTAGATTTTAACATCAGCATTATCAACGAAATTATTTGTTATAGAATCTTTTAATGTTAATGTAATGTTCAAAGGATCTCCTGCTTTGAGAAAAATGGACTTTTCACTTGTTTTATTTACTCCATTTAAGAATATGTTCATATCAATAGATCTTTTAAGAACTTTTATATTTACTATAAATTCTTGATCAACAAAACCAATCTTTGAGGCAAAAATTGTGAATAAGTTCTCACCAATAGATAAAGTTGAAGTATCCATTGTAAAGTTATAGTGCTCTAGAGATAGGTTTTCCGTCAAATTGGCTGTTGGTATTGCTCCAGATATTTGTACCGTAGCATTATCAACAAAATTTTTCGTTATATCTTCTCTATACATAACTGTAATATTGACAATTTCACCCCACTCAATTTCAATTAACTTTGATAATGTTTTATTTATATCATTTAGTTTTAGCACATAATCCGTTAAGGTCAACCCTGATACTATAGAATATTTTATCATAAGGGATATGTTATCTATTGATATTATTATGCTCTCGTTTAAAACAAAATTATCTAAGAGCATTACTTGAATCGAAGTAGTAATATTTATACCTTTTTGAATTAAAGGCGTGACATCAAGGGTTATATTATCAGCAGTTACATTTAATTTATCTAATTTTATAGTCTCGACAAATTTATTCCCATTAATTAGAGCCCTAACTTCCGAGTTTGGAGAATCTGCAGTAAATTTCTTATTAATTTTTACACCAAACTCTAGGGTTGCATAATCAACTTGGACATTAGCGCCCGGAGGAACCCGGTTTCCGTCCTGATCCCAAGAGATAGCGGCATATCTGTCCATCTTCTTGACATAAGTAAAATTTAAGGAGAAATTGTTAAATCTTAATTCATTAAATTTATCATTATCTACTTGAACATTATCTTCACAGTAAATATCAATTCCTAAAATAATTGTAAACATATCATAAGCAGTATTTTCAAAAATAGCCGTCAAATATGCTATCAAAATATTTTCACCATAAGTAGTCAAATGCACATTATTCATATAATCCAAATCGAAAACATCCGCATTATCATCATCCCCTAAAGTTCTTGTTTTATTATATGCTAATTCAAACTTATGAGTACCTTCTATATTTGCTATTTGAATGTAAAATCTGGCAAAATCATAAACAGCGTACTCTTGTGGGATATCATCACCAGGACATTCGACCCCTCCTGCCCCATATGTTATAGCTTTAACTGTACCATTAATTATTGCATCTATTGAGGCAGTTGTTATTTTAAAGTCTGCTAAATCCACATTTATAGTATAATTCTTTTTCCAATTAATGCTAGGATTCTGATCTACTGCCAATCCAGAATTCTGATCCCATTCGTGAGAACACCACCAACCATTCTGATCAATTCCATAACTTTGTAAATCACGATCACCTGGATCTTTAATTGGATAACTATGCGAATTATTAAATGCCATCCAAGTACCCGTCTCGTTTGGATAACTTTCATAGGTGGAAGATGAAAAAGTTCCCATATCCCCTAATAATTCTAAATTTCCATATCCATTACTTAGAGAAGCATTTACATCAGAAATGTCTCCCTCTGATTGATTATACCATTCAGTTACAGGAAGATCAAATGTACGATTATCAAGCCATTCTAGCTCATATGATTCTAGACCTGAAGATCTTAAGTTTAAGTCTTGGTTTATATTATTTACCACATTCTGATTGACAGATTTTGGCTTTTGATTAATAAAACTGGATAAAATTATAAAATTAAAAATTATAACCACAAAAATAAACTTTATATTCCGATTTCTCATACTTTTATATTTTTTCAAGGCTCAACACCAATCTTAGTTAAAACTTATATAATTAAAATCAATAATAAGCAAGAATATATAAACTTATAATCAGATTATTTTCTTTTTTTACTAATAATTATTCAAAATTCAAAACCAAAATAAAAAAGAACTATTGATAACTAATAATAACTTATTAAAGATTGAATTAATAGAATATGTAAAAGACTGTAAGGATGTAATAAAGAAATGATTCAAGGAATTTTATCTTATCAATTTGTGCTAAATCCAGGAGATGATGGAACACTTGACCCAGAATTTAAACCAATTAGACTAGTTTTTAATAATAAGGATTTCAATAAAAATCAATATTCAAAATTGTTAGAGCAAACAGATATTTTTGGAATTTTTTACCAACATACTACAGGTATTTCAACATCATCCAAAGAATTCAGTAATTATTATATGGGGAGATTAAAAAAAACTGCGTATAAGGTGTTATCATTTTTTAGACAAGATCATGCGGAAAATCAGTTTTTAACGATAGCGGTATTTAACTTGGATGATGATATAGAAATTTTTGAAGATCTATTTAAAACCTCTGGGGAAAAATTAGAATCACTTTATCTTGAGTTAATGCGAAGAAAATCGTTAGATGTCATTGAAGAAATTGAAAACGAGCTGAAATTTACTATTTTTCAAATTAATCGGCTCTCTGAATTAGACAAACTTCAGAAAGTGGCTTTAATCTTCCAAAGTGAAGAAAGATTAAAAATTCTAGAACTTCTAAGGGAGAGACCTTACTCTAAAAGAGAAATAAAAAATATTTTAGAAATGATTAAGCCAAATCCAAATGTCGATCTTTTAATTCAACCGTTTTTAGAATTAAATCTTATACGACGTGACTGGATTAAAGGAGAAACGCGCAAAAAAATGGTTGATTTTCAATTTCAAGGAGAATATTTATTTCTAACTAAAGACATAGTATTAGCAAGGTTTCCAAATAAGGAATTAATGGAACGCATTAAAGAAGGAAAACCAGAAATGTATAAACAATATGAACAAAAATTATCCGAATTTTTCAAAGATTATGATGTTATGGATCAACCAATCGAAGAATTGAAAGATTTAGCGGGAGCTCTTTTAAATCCTGATTGTTTTGACTTTTATACTCTAATGACAGCCAGTTTTTATCCCTTAATTAAATTACCTAAAATATTTTCCGATTTCGTAGATTCTGAGTATATTGTGAATACAATGGAAAATCTGAATGTAATTACAAAGGTTAAAGATAAAGATAATAAAGAATGGGTAATGTTACTCACTGAAATTAAACCTTTAATTATATTCCCAGAATATATATTGAATAAATTAAAAGATTCCTTTTTAGCTGGGAAGAAAGAAGAAAAAATCACCTATGAAATTGCGAAAAAAGCCCTCGATTTGTTAGAAGTAACATATCAAGAAAAAGTCAAATTTTAATTTTAATTTTTCAAATACTCTTTAATTATCCTCTTTCTTTTTTTTTACAGCAATCCGTAAAGTTTCCTTTTTCGGAGCCCTTTCCTTAGTTTCTACTTTTGGTGCCTTATGCATAGTTTCTTCTTTTGGTGCCTTATGCATAGTTTCTTCTTTTGGTGCCTTATGCATAGTTTCTTCTTTTGGTGCCTTATGTATGGTTTCTTCTTTTGGAGCTTTATGCATAACCTCTGTTTTTGAGGCTTTATGTGTGATTTCTCCCTCTTCTTCTATAATTTCATCGTCTATTTTGAGTTTATATTCCTCTTTCTTTAAATCCTCTTTTTGTGAAGGTTTACTTGGATTTAAGATCGCATCACAAGACCAACAAAAATTTTCTATCTCTATAAGTGCCTCTACACATTTTACACAGTAGAGCGCTCCACAATCAGGACACATAAAATTATAACCTTCAATAGGTCCCTTATGAACAAGACATATTTTTTTTTCTTTAAAGATTTTAAGACCTTCTTCTGTAATTTCCTCTTCTTTTAACTCATCCATAAACGTTGATTGTTTCATCAATGCTTCTCTTTTTTCCATTGCTCTAGCTTTTAATTCTTCCGACATTGCTAATGCTTTTAATTCCTCAGCCTGCACTAACTCTTTCATCTCTTCTTTCTTTTCAGTGAGTTTCGCTCTTGGAAGGATTCGTTCATGCTCTACTTCCATAGATATTAATGTCCAATCAAATGATTCTAGGACTTTAGTAAATCGTTTAAATGCAGTGACATTTCCTTCAAAATTATTAATTTCATTGTAGTACTCTTTCCAAAACCGATTATATATAGTAGCAAGGATTTTTTCTGATAGTTCTTCAGAAACCTTTGCGCTAGAACGTGCTAAAATATAAAAATCACGATCTTCTTCTTGGTATATAGTGAACCTCTCATCGCCGAAAATCATTGAATCTATATTTTTATAAGCAATTTCATGGCAAAGTGCCTGAATAGCAGTCATGAATCCACCTAGTAGATCTGTTTCAACCTTAGTTTCAACGGAATAACTAAAAAGTTCAACTCCTATAGTTTTTGAGAAAATCCACAGATCTTTTAAAACTGCAAGGTTCGCTTCCTTCTTTGTCCGCTCAATTTCTTGTTCTTTTAGTATAGCTGAAATTTCATCACGTTTTTCGGAATAATAATCAATTTTCTCATTATTTCCAAGTTTAGTATATAATATTATGATTCTGTTTAAGACCTGAAGCTCATCATCGACGGGATTCTTAAAATTTGTTAATATTTCATATGAAGTTTCTAATTCTGATAATCCTTCTTCAGTTTGGTCAGTTTTTACTAAAGAAATACCAAGATGTTTATGTAGAATTGCAACCGTATGTAAATCAAATAATGTATAATTCTTGAGTTTTTCTAGAATAATTCTAATACTTTCTACATTTTCTTCATACAATCCAAGTAGATCTTGTTTTTGAATAATTCTTTTTAAGAGTTTTATTTGACTGGCTAAATCTTCGCTTTTTTCAGCACTTTTATATGCCTTCTTGTAATATTCAAAGAATTCTGAATCATCTCCTAAATATTCAAAAATATCTCCAATAAGACTTGAAACTTTTATCATTTGTTTATTATCTCCAATATCTTTCCAAATCTCGCCTGAATGATTGAAATGCTCGATTGCCTCATCTAATATCTTTTTAAATTGTTCTTGCTTGTTTATTCCGAGGTTTTTAGTTAGTGAAATAGCTAGTTTATAATACACTAAGCCTAATTCATATGTGATTTGAGCCTGTTGATTTTTAAGAGCAGCAGTTTTTTGCTTAGATTCAATAATTCTAAGAGCAAATTTTAATTTCTTGATGGATTCTTCATAATCTTGTAATTTTTCTAAGGCCCTTCCATACATCGTGTGATATTGAAATTCGTTAATAAACTGCTTTTTAAATAATTCTATTTTTGAAAATTGTTGAATAGCTTCAATATATCTCAGATTTTTATAAGCACAAAAACCTGACATGAATACTGAGAGTTCTCTGTATTTTTGGTGGTCTAAATCCTCAGCTAAAAGTTCTAAACGCAAAAAATATTCTTCTGCTTTGGTGAATTTCTTTTGCTGCGCAAATAATGAAGCAATTAGATAAAGAACTTCCATTATTAAATTCTTATGGTTCTCTTTTTCAAATTTCATAAGTGCTTTATTTAATAAAGAATAAGCATCATCGAAATTTCTCGTCTGAAATAATTGGACCCCCGCTCTAAAATCTTCCACTGCCGCAGTGTATGAATAAAAATCACTAACTTCAAGTATAGATTCTTCAACTTCTTGATCTCTGATATAAATATCATCTATCTCTTCATAACTTTCCTTAATGAGTACTTTTTCTTCATTAACATAGTTTTTTGCAATTTTTGATAGAGCGCTATCAAAAATTTCTAGTTTTTCATCAGAAAAGTAATCGGGGACAAGTAAAACTACTATAAATGGTTGAAAATTTCCGCTCACTTTTCTATTAAAAACCACATCAAGAACCACTTGGGCTTTTCTATTTATATTGGCTACAGGCAATGTGGTTTGTATTCTATCATAATGCTCATCAGGTTTGCTCCAGAAATGTTGAAAAGTGGCAAAAATACTATTTGCTAAAGATTCAAGATCCAAAATTGAAGATTCTGGACGAAAATCTAATATTTCAGGACCTGATTCCTCATCCCATAATGCGAAAAAGAGAATCAAATCAATTTGACTTTTTAAATCTTTACTATCTCCAACAGGGGTTATTTCAAACTTTTCCATAAGACGTGCCTCTTTAAATAAAATTAATCAATTTCTATATCTTTAACAATTTTAATAAAAGAATCAAATTTAGTTGTATCTCCCTCGAAGTTTTTTATAAGGGGCTCGAAATTTGTGATAAATTTAACGAAAAACTTTTTAATTATCTTTTCAATTATCTCTACCTGATATTTACTATCAGATCTTCCAATTATAAAGATTGGATTTCCTTCTTCTTTATAATATGAGAAGTATTCCAATCCAATTTTTATTGTTTTTATCTGAGCTAAATCCATTTCTGAGCCGAAATTATCCATAGCTATTAAAAAATTCGATAATAAGCTAGGAGTTGTATTTGTCTTAGGTGTATAGGAAAAAATAATACTTCCATCTTCTGTAAAAATCCAAAACTCTCCCACTACTTCGAGGGGTTTATACTCGATTCTTTCTCGTTTTGCTGCTTTTTCTAATTGGTCTTGTACAACGATTAATTTATCTTGGTAATACTGAACATGTGTGGTGTCTTCTTTTTTCTGATATATCTCAATCAATTTATTATACACTCTTCCCAGTTCAGGGACCATATCAGGGAATTTATTATATAAGTTTAACGCTACGATTAATTCTGATAAAGCTTCATTATAATTTTCGCATTCTACAAAAGATTCTCCTAATCGTCTATGAAAACCCGCAACTGAACAGAGATCTAGATACGCAACTGGAGCTATTTCATATAATATGATATCTATTTTCCTTACAATTAGTTCATGTAATTCTTGTTCAGTATAAATCTGTATTACTTTTTCTAGAAGTTTAAATCTACTTATTACGTCATTGCTTAGTTCAGCAAATTCCAGGGCTTTTTCATAATTTTCTATTGCCTCCTCCATGTTTCCTAAAATCTCATAATTGCTAGCAATTAATTCAAATACTCGAATAATCCTTGAATAATCATCTAAAATTTTCAAGATTATGGTAGCTTCATGAAAATTCTTTATTGAGTTAAATAAATCTGGTTCATAATTACTTTTTTTAGCAAGTCCCGATTTTATTACTCTATAGGCCATTTCATAATATATATGACCAAGATCTAAGAAAATTTCAGCCCTTTTTTTCATAATTTTAGTTTCGGTTTTTGCGGTTTCACTGATTTCCAAGGCTTTTTCGAGACTTTTGATTGCATCATCAAGATGTCCTACATCAGCCAATACTTTTCCTAATAATATTAAATATTGAAATTTAGATACATGAACTAGGCTCGTTTCTCCAAGTCTTGTAAAATTTATATAAGCTTCATTATAGTTTTCTTGCTGATAATCACAATACCCTTCCATATAAATTGCTTTTTCATAATATTTTTGATGTTCAAGTTGTTCAGCCAAGGATTCTAATTTTTCAAAAAACTCTTTTGCCACCTTGAATTTATGTTTCTGCATTAAAATCGTGCCAATATAAAAATATGTTTCCAATAGTACTTTCAATTCATTTTCTAATTCAAATTTAATACTAGACCGACGTAATAAAAAATAAGCACGATCAAATTCTCTTTTTTGATATTGTACAAGCCCATTTTGAAAATCTTCAAGGGCATTCGCAATTCCATAATTATCATCTATTGTTATTTCAGAATCTTTAACTTTTTGCTCTAAAATGAAAAGATCATCAATTTGTTTGTGATATTTCTTTAAAATTTCTGATCGAGTTTCAATATACTCCATCCCGATATTTTGGATTATATTATCAAAAATTTCAACTCTATCATCTGGAAAATAGTTGGGAAGGAGCATTACTGCGATAACTGTTTGCAACCTAGAAGCATCTTCTATATCATAAATCGCATCTAAAAAAACCCCTGCTTTTTTATTTAGATTTACAAGAGGTAATTTGAATAAAGTCCTTTCTGGTGGACCATCTTTATTTTTTTTATAAAAATTATGATAAGTTATAAAAATGTGTTCTGCAACTATATCAAAATCAAGTTCTTCCTCCTCTGGATAAACTTCTAGTACTTTTGTTCCAAAATCTTGGTCCCAAATAGCAATAAATGTAAAAATATTCTCAGTTGTCATATGAAAATCCAAGTACTTAATTCTTCTGAAATTACATTCTTTATTTATTATTTGCTTACTTCTCTTTTAATTATTTTTATAAGTGATAGATTTGATATTGAAAAGAATACAGCTTGAAGATATTAAGTATTGAGGTTATAAATCCTCTTCTTCTCTATTATAAAGAGAAGGTGGTGGCCTTACAAACTCTGCATCCTTACTCTTAACCCTATCAATAAATTCCTGGAGATTTGCCTTAGCTTTTTCTATAGATGTGGCAATTTCTTTCTTTACTACCTCTTCTCCAATAGCCCATTTCCCATGGCTCGGGTAAAAAGCGTATATTTTTAATGTATTTAAAATTTGTAGTGAGTTGATATATTCAGAGATTGAGCCAGACTCATAAATATTTGAAATCCATCCCTTAAAAAGCGTATCTCCTGAAAAAAGATAAAACTTATATGGCTCATATATACAAATACAACCCGAGGTATGACCTGGCGTCTCTATTATCTTTAGAAACACATTCCCTAAATCTAAGATGTTTCTATCTTCAAGCCAGATATTCACCCTTAAATCGGTTAAATCTATACCCCATTTTTTACCTTTAGTAATCAATTCGTC
>Ga0114925_10000424_pt1 | contig 18477 bp, 23 predicted proteins | sample SumtaG_2_FD_87287 | JGI IMG/M metagenome (GOLD analysis project Ga0114925, IMG submission 87287) | Deep subsurface microbial communities from Indian Ocean to uncover new lineages of life (NeLLi) - Sumatra_00607 metaG | ecosystem: Environmental > Aquatic > Marine > Oceanic > Sediment | place... | reverse complement strand
TTTATAACCGAAATTATTAAATATAATAATAGAATATTTAATAATAAAAAATTGGATACAGAATTGAATGGGACAAACTGTAGCTCAAAAGATTTTAGAGTTTAAAATCCTTTGCTACTGTTAATTTCTTTTTTAAGTTTCTCCGATTAGTCCTTGTTTTAGATTCCCTTAATAACTTGAAAGTTGTATTTATCCCTATATTGTTCAAATCATCTAAACCTTCAGGAGTAATAATTTCTTTTAAGATCTCAATAGAATGATTCATTCCTGTAGTCTTGAATTTATCTAGAAATTCCTCATAAGTTAATAACCCATAATTAAGTAAAGCAATGAGTTTATCGCTTCCATCAAGATTGAAAATACGTGAAATTTCGCGACTTATATGTAAATTATCAAAATAGCATTCATGTGAATTATTATAGTCTATTTCCAATCGGTTGGGTAAATCTTTTTCATAGAATTTATTATAATGTTATCTTTGGTGAATCTAAAACAAAATTCTTTATATGGGCCAGTATGTGGAAATATTCGATTTAAAGGTGGACTATGCATAAATATAACCAACATATCATCCTTCTTTTTTCTCCATTTTTCAATTTGAATAATCGATTTATTAATCTCGTCTCCTTTTCTCGATACTGGATCTGGGAAACCTCGTAGCCAAGGAGATGGATTAACTAACATATTCCAAGAAGGTCCAGAATTAAAAAAAGCAAAATTTTTAAACTCTTTTACAAATATGTTAATTATTGATTTCATAATAAAAATTCAACAAAATCCAATAAAGAAAATGAATTGAAATGTATGAATTAGATAATGATACAATAGTAGTGGGAGTTTCTGATGTACACGTTGGAGCTTCGATAAATCATCATGATATTTTTATTGAATTTTTAAATCAAGTTCTTAAAGATTCTAAAAACTTACAAGTGGTAATAATTTTAGGAGATTTCTTCGATATTATTATGGAAAGCGTCAGAGATTACTGTAAAAAGTTATATTACCCAGGAGCATATCGCTACATAGATAAGAAGAAAAAAATTTATGAAAAGATTTTTATAAGATTGAGAAAGTTGAAAGACAAGGGAATTCGAGTATTTTTTACCCTTGGGAATCATGAAATTAAAATAATTGGTAATTTAGAAAAATGGTTTTACAAGCGAAAGAAGAAATTAGTAGAAGATTTTAAAAAATTCAACTTTAAATACACTGATTTATTTGACTTAAATAACATATGGCAATACTTTATTTTAACCGCAGATAAGGGGACATGGAAGCTAGGTTTTTATGATTCGAAGAGAGAAATAATTAACCAAAAGGAAGAAAATAATTACTCTTTCAATAAAGTTCAAGCACCCAATATTTCATATAACTGCTTAATGACACATGGAATTCAATTTGAAACTTTTTTACGTAAATATGGAGGAGGGATACCTTGGTATTTAGGTTTGAAATCTCCAGATGCTATTAAAGAAGTAGGAAATCTTCTCTGGAATAAGGTGATTAAGTTGAGTATTAGGACAATAGATAAAGTATTCGACAGATGGCTGTCTCAATCCCGTAAATTTATACAACGCTTGTTAAAGATCTCACTCGTTTCACCATTCCTAATTTTTCTTAAGTTATTTGACAAATTGCTCAAAATGGTTGCAAGAAAAAGAAAAAGATTAAAAAATGAGAGCTATATTAAACAAATCAGAAAAAAATTCATTCCAAAATTAGTAAAAATGGGATATAATCGCAAAATTGATAAAATAATATTTGGCCACACTCATAAAGATATAAAACTTGATGTTCTATTGAATAATAAACATAATAAACAATCATGGAAAGCTACTATTACTAATTCCGGTGCGTGGCAACAAATTGACACACCAAGTTTAATTGAAATCAATAGAAAAGGGGAAATTAAAATTATTCATGTATAGTTAAAGAAGAGGAATTCGAGTTCATAAAATGTAAAGTCTCAATTTCTCATGATCTGGAATAAACCTTTCTTGTTCTCGATATTGTACAATTTCTATTATATCGTGCTTTGGTATTAATGGGCTACTCTTATCTCTGAACTGAATAAAATTGTTTTCATTTTTAAAAAAATTGGTAATTTCTGACTCATCTAATATCCCAATTTCGCTTCTTATCTTCCCAGTATTATTTTTTTTATATTTGACTTCACAGAATTTTTCATTTGAAAATCCCATACTTTCCATTTTAATTCCTTGTATTTAAAGAAAAAGAAAACTGGGACTTTAAATACCTCCATAGAAAATTAAGTGTAATAGTTTGATCACTATTTTTAAGAAAAGAGATATTATAGTCTTGTCTTGCTTCCTCTTCTTTTATCTCTTTTCTTTTTTTTGTTATGATTTTTTGATGATAACTTCTTAAAACCTATATTTGACAAATATAATAACATTCAGAGTTGATAAAGAAAATTGAAATTGAAATTATAAAGAACATTCCAGAGATAATGAATTACTTAAATAGTGGTACTGGTCTTGGTTCGCAATCTCCAACCTCTTTAGCAGAATTTAATATTATCGATGACGAGTCCGTTAAAGAGAATTATAAGAACGCTAGATCCGCTTTTTGCCCGAATTGTAATTCATTTCTACGTCCTAGATCTTCTGATTTTATGTTACTAAAAAATAAATACTAATGATTCTTAGATAATAATAGCATAGGTTTTAACTCAAATAGCATAAAAATTACCTATCGTTGTAAAGAATAAGACTCCACCTAATAGGCAATAGCGCCTGTTAGATAATTCTTTTTGTAAAGAATTTTCCAATTCTCTGAATTGAGGTCTTAGTGTAGAAATAAATAGCGTGAGGGCACAAATCATAATTTTAAAACTAAATTGGAAAAGTAGAGGTTAAAGATTAAATCATGACAAGATCTTCAAGAAGAATGGATCGAATTGCGGGACGCCCAAAATGGACGGCTACAGATAAGAAATGTATGGAATGTGGTGGAGATATGGTCCAAATAAGGGCAAATCTCTATGTTTGCGTAAGTTGTGGGTTAGAACAGCAAGCTAAGTATTAAATAATAAGTGTATACTTATCTAACTCCTTTTTTTTAGTTTTAAATTTTTTATGGTTTAAGAATATTAAATATCAAAAACTTTGATTGCATAGACTAGGATTAGTTCAATGTTAAGGGTATTTAAAAAAAAGGAATTTAAATTTTGATTATAATCAAATATCAGCTTCAATCATTAAACGAATAGAATGTCCATTCGTTACCAGCAGCGGCAATATTCCGCTCTGGTATAATGAGAAAGATTGTAGAGAGAATATTAAAGGGTTGGGCAAAACACAGTTTATCAATCAACCTCCAGATAGAAACTTGTGCCATAAATTTATATAGGAAAATTGTGTTAAAAAACAAAAAGAAGAAAAAATTTTTTTATTGTTCTTGGAAAAAAATAAAGGTGATGCTTTAGATGAGTCGAGGTCGTGATCCTGGAAGAGGAAGTGGTCGTTCAAAGGATGGAAATCGCAGAAATAGTTCTAGGTCTTCCCGATTAATGTCTATGGAAAGAGCAAGAGCGATTCAGTCTCATGCCGATAAAACAGGGAGGAATCAAGATTTTAAATCTCGAGCAATGTCTGCAGCTTCCAAAAATGAAAGTTCTGAATGAATTAATTTTATGATTGAGCTCTATGGTTAAATGGCAAATAAAATCAAACCACCTTATTTTTAAAGTTAATTCTAATAAAAATTTCTTGGATTTACTGGAAGATTATCTGTATCATAGGTTCAGATCTCTTTTTGCTGAAGCGGATAAATATTTAATCCCAATATTTTGGAGTTACAATAACGGAGTATTAGATTTAGAATTTGATGTTTTGCCTGAAGAATTTCAGCAAAACTCCGATGATATTAAGGATTACCTATCTCATTTAACATGGGAAAAATCGGGTTTTATAAAAGCTATTAGAACATTTGCCAGAGATCATAAGTTATTTCCCAATTTTTTTCAATTCTTCCCTAAAAATGGGAAATGGATTCCGCCAGTATCATACTTTTTATCTACTTTTTATGAGAAACAAGAATCCGATTGTAACGATGTTAAGTTTTGTGAAAAATGGGTTAATGGCTGTTTAGAGGTTTTTATAAAGGATATGGATAAAGAAACAAAAAGATTACTTGAAAACATTATAAAGGCGCTTAACCATAATAAGATCGTAGAAATTATTGAGTATGTCAAGAATGAGCGAATAGTAGAGAAATCGTCTTTCTTAGATTTTCTAACAGAATCAGAATTCTTTTCTAAAATTCGTGAGATCTATCGATTTCAAACGGTTCTTCCCGAGGATGCTCAATTCAGACATCAAATTCAGAAAGATGAACAGGTTTTAGAAATAAATCTTTATTATAAAGATCCACATTTTGGTAAAATCAAACGACCTTCTGTTCAAGAACTATGGGATAATTTAATGTCTACAAGTCGCACTGCTCGTTTAATGGTTTTTTCTGATTTAAGAAAACCACCAAATCCCCTTATAATTATTAAAAATAGTGATCATTTTATTGAATGGATAAATGTTCACAAAGACCAGCAACAGATTATAGTAAAAAAAGGAAATAGATACATACCAAAGAGTGGTTATATTTATGTATATGAGTATGGAGACATTGATCAAATTCAGAAAAAAAGATTTTTTATTAAATTTGCTAAAAACCATCCCCTTTTAATTAATTATATTAACTCTATTTCTAATTATGAGACATTAGATTTCAAAAATAAATGGAATCGTGAAGACCTTGTTAATATAATTATAAAAAATAGAGGTTTGTTTTTAGTTCAGGGGCCTCCTGGAACGGGTAAAACATTTTTAGCAACAGAAGTAGTAACAGATTTCTTGCAAACTCATCCTCACGGAAAAATCTTAGTATGTTCAAAGGAACACCTCGCTTTAGATTATATCCTTACTAAAGTAGTTGAAAAATTAAATGAGAAACTTATTCCATACCGCGCTTATCGTTCTCTTTCACATAGAAGAGCCACACAATCTTTCATTAATCCTCAAATCAAGGATTTCTTGAGTACGGGGGTCATGAAAGAGATTTGTACATATAATTGGGATGAAAATTCTAAAATTTGGTATCACGCTCAAGAAAGTCTATTTCAAGAATATGACCTCCGTAATCTCTCTCTTTCGATTAACTCAGCATCTATAATCTTTTGCACAACAATGGACAGTTTATTTTATCAATTAATAAATAAAGTATCTTTTGATTTAATTGTTGTTGAGGAAGCAGGTAAATGTTATCCTAGTGAACTCTTGCATACTCTTTGTTTAGGACAAAATGTATTATTAATTGGAGATCAAAATCAATTACCTCCATATCAGATTAAAGAAACTGAAGAAGCTTTGGAAATATGGGAGAATTGCCTATCAAAAGCAGAAAAAGATATCAGACTTAACGAAAGATTAGAAGAACGATTTGGTATTTCTTATAAAAATCTTAAATCCTACTATAGAAAAGACACCGCTTTTGACATGGATAAACTTTTTTGGTTAAAACCATTCGAAACTTTATTTAACTTATTACCTGATGAGAAGAAACATGTATTAGAAGATCAATATCGTATGGAGCCTGAATTATCAAAAGTCATTGGTAATGTTTTTTACAATCGCACGTTTAGAAATAGAAAGAAGAAATCTTTTCCACTTAAGGATGTTATCCCACAGAAATATGATGTTCCGTTGTTGTGGATAGATACACCTCATATGATTGAAGATATGGAGGCATCCGAAGATCCTGAAAAAATAGGCATGCGTGTTAATTTTTATGAGTTAAATGTTTTAAAATCCTATTTAAATAAATTTAACTTCATTAAAAAGATTGACATGGTTATCTTAACGCCATATAACGATCAGAACGACTTATTTCTAGAATCAAAAGAATTAAAAGAATTTTGTAAGAAATTAAGCGATAAATCGTTTGAAGAGATTATTAAAACAACGGATGAATATCAAGGTCATGAAGCTGATTTAACTATTTTAAGTTTAGTAAGAAATAACTCATTAGCTTCTAAATCAGCTTGGGGTTTTATTACTGAGTCTGAGCGACTCAATGTCATGTTTTCTAGAACAAGATCTCGCCAAGTAGTTATAGGTTGTTCAAAACATATTATTAGAAATAAGTTTGAAGAAAGAATTAAAATATTTTATAAATTATATTTAGAATATCAAAAAGACGGGATTTTTATATCCTCCTATGATGTTTTAGAAAATTCTCCCAATAAAACTAAATAATTAAAAAAGTTAATAATATGAATAGATATGTAATTAGAATACCCGGATATTATGTAGAAGCGACCATAGATTTCCCAAATTATCATCCTCATACGATTTGGTGGCTCTCATACATATCCAGATTACTTCATGGAGATTCTTTAACTGATTTAAGAAAAAAACCCCCTTGGCCAAACCCAAAAAACAAAATTATAGTTAATCATATAATAAAAGAATTAATTGATCAAAAATGGCTTATTCCTGATTGGTCATCCGCCAAATTTATCATATCTCCCCAAATTCAAGAGATTTATAAGAGAGGTGGAGATATCGCCCTTGCTCAAGAATTCCTTAAGTATGACACTGTTAGAGGAGAATGGTGGATTGAAGCTGTTTCAGGGATTCCTATGTCGGTTCAAAAAGCCCTTAAATATGATGTTGAATTTGGTAAAAAGATCCTAATGGAGATTAAGGAACTTAATCCTATGGATCCTGACGATTTAATTGATAAACTTAACCTTGACATAATCTCATTAATTCGTCTATTAAAATTAGAAGAATTAAAAGATCCTAATATAACAAAGAGAGCTTTTTTAAGTACTCCATTGAAATTAGTCGCTAAAAAAGATATTGAATTTGAGATGTATAGTGGAATAAAAGGAGAACAGCAACGGATAATCCCCTTAGACTTAGATGTATTAGAACCGATGTTTTGGGAACATGCGCCAGAAATCTTTGGAAAGAAGCCGAAGAGGATAAAACGCTTATTTTTTTGGACTAAATCTATTGTTGAAAAATTTGCACTTAGTTTAGAAAAGTTTCCAAATTATGTCAGCTTGATAACCTCAGGGCAATATTTCAAATATTTAATTGAGCATTTAAAAGGAATCATTGAAAGGAAGGAAGATTGGATTAATTGGTACAAAAATGGAGTTAATCTCGTACCACTGGCTGGCATTAGTGAACGTTTTTTTGATGCCTTATGTGAAATTTGTGGGGGAAAATTTGAAATTAATGAGAGTATACCAAAAAATTCCCCAGAAAGAATCATCATTATGACCTCTTTCCTAAATCCAAGAAATTTATATATAAATGAAGGACTGGTATACTCTCTAAAGCAAGCATCGCAGAATGCTAAAGTTCTTGTTGTTTATGGCCATGCTAGTGATGACCCCCCAGAACAACAGAAAAAGGATATGGAAGAATATTATGATAAAATTATTGAGTTAAATCCTTCCCTCAAAGATCGAATAAAAATAATTGCTACAATTAGAAGAACTCATGAAAAAATTATTCTAAGTTCTAATGGAGATTGGATGGTTGGGAGTTGGAATGCTGGCAGTAGCAATCCACTAGCAAAATTATTTGAAACTTCTGTTTTCGGACGGGATTGCTTTTTTTCGCTAGATCTATTAGAAAAGATAAAAGAAAATATCGAAGATCCTTCAGGACTTGAATTTGTAGGAAACTTCGAGGAAAATTTAAAGACGAAAATAAAAGATCCCACTAAAATAATGGATTTAGCTAATATACATTATAAAAGACTTAAAGAAGCTGTTTCTCAATTCATTCATATCTTGCAAAGAATTGGAAGTTCTGAAAACACACAAAATTTATATGAGAATGCCCTCTACTCCCTGAGATTAAGTCTTTTACCATTTTTAAAAAGAGGGAGAATTAAATTAATCAATGAACATCAATCGCGTGATGTCTTAATAACTCAAGTTAAATCATCCTTACAAGATATTTTTCTAGCCTCTGATAGGGTAACTAAAACAGCATTAGATAGAACTCTCTTGTATGATATTGAGGGGAGCAGTGGTGAAAGCAAACGCCTTTTAAGAATATTGTGGGGTCGAGAATGGGAAAATGAGAGAAAATTAAGTAAAGAAAGTAAAACTCAAATTAAAGATGCAAGAAATGCAATAAAAATGGCTAAATCAATTCTTAGAAGACAATTAAAGACAAACTTTAACCCTATGGAAAACCACGCTAAATTTGCCTTATTTGATGGATGCAGAGGTTTAATCACTTCTGAGAATATACTAAGCTACGGTGGAGAAAAAGGACAATATGAGTCTCGAGAATTGGGTGTTTTTATCGAATCAATCCCAATTATTAGACACATAGAAGGAAGGGCGGCTTTCTACAGATTAAACCACTTTCATCCCGATCGTATAGTCTCTGAAATGGGTTATCGTCCATATGAGTGGATTGTGTTTGGATCTGATAATTTTTTCGCTCTTGAAGATATAAGTACGAAATTAGATTTTGATTATTCTGCGATAAATATAATTGAATCAGCTATTTTAGATTATTTAAAGAACCCTGATAAGGATTTTGATGATTTTGATAAAAGATTACTATCTGAAAAGCATAAATGCTATCAACAGCGAAAAGAATTAATTCAAGATTCATTTATTGAATATCTCTGGAGAGAAGGGATGAGATATTATTTGTTAAAGCCTAATCTAGAATATAAATGGACTCCGTTCTTAAAAAAGATATCTGAAAAAGAATTAGAGTCATTAGAGATAACTAAGAAATTTGATCAAGAGGGAAATCTTGATTTATCTATTCCTCAAGAATCCTCCATGGGAGAGGTTAAAGCTGACCCTACTCAAGTAAATTCACATAAAATTCATCCAATTGTTAAAGAGATTATGGATGAGATGATTCGTATACGAAAGGGTTCTTTCTTAATGGGAGACCCTCAAATCCCTGAAGAAAAACCTGTTCACAGAGTTGAGATAACTCAAAATTTTTACATGGGTAAGTTTATTGTAACGCAGAAATTATGGGAACAAGTTATGGAGGAATTACCAATAATTCGTCATCATCAGAAATCACCAAATTTTCCCATAATTAATGTAACCTATCATGATGTTCAGGAATTTATTAATAAGCTCAATTCTCTCTCAAGCGGTGGAGAATTTGATTTACCAGCTGATGCTCAATGGGAATATGCATGTCGGGCAGGATCAAAAGATGCATATTGCTTTGGAAATAATAGAAAATTGTTAAATGAGTATGCTTGGTCGAAGATTAATTCTGGTGCGAAACTGCATGAAGTTGGATTAAAAAAACCTAATAAATGGGGTTTATATGATATGCATGGCTTAGTCTATGAGTTAATGAAAGACGATCTCCGTAAATACAGTAAAAATCCGACTAAAGACCCAGTTGGACCTTTAAATACTGATGGTGGAATTGTAAGAGGCGGCGCATGGGGAAGATATCCTTTCCATAGAAATCTCCGAGATCACCATTTTAGATGTGGTCGTCGTTTACCAAATCCTAAATTTGAGAAATCACACCGTCAATCTTTTAGATTGATTAGAAAGATTGTTAAATAAAAATTGAAATTTAATTGCGATATGTTTTATCAGAGATTTCTTTTAGGTCGTTAGAAAAAGTAATAAATTTAGATCAGTAGAGTCCCATTAGTGACCATATATAATTTTACTTCTTTTTGCTTTCCTTCATTATTAAAATCTTCAAGCGCAAGTGAGATTTCCCCCCAAGATAAAAGAGGTTCACCACTTCCTACAAAAATTACTTTAATTTTCTTTTTTAAATTATTCTCGATACTATAATCATAGATCTTATCTAAAATGGTTTTTATTTCGTTTTCCGTTAGTTTTTTTTCGGGTAGCCCAGAAGTTTTTAGCAAAATAGAATTTTCGGGATTATAAAAATAGCAATAACGACATATAAAATTACAGATTGAATTAGTCGAAATACATACATTTTCAATTTTATCTTTAATTTTTACCACCATTTTCATTAAGTACTTCTTTCAAATATTTAATTGCTTTATCAATTAAAGGAACAATTCTACAATCTGGTTGTTGTCCTGGCATAATTTTGCCAAAACCCATTAGAGGTACACATTTTTTACAAGATGGGAAAAATTTCTCTGAATTTAAAAATGCTTCTATATCTCTAAATGTAAGTTCAGAATTCAAGATTAAGCCCTCTTGATCATTCCCGCACTTAGCAATTCGAGAGCAGACAAATAACCTTTTTCGCTCAATAGTCGTACTATGTTTTCGATACCAACAATCATTATACATTTTCTGTGCTTTTAAATCTGGAACTGTGTAATCACCATTTTGATAATCCCAATCGTGTTGTCTTATTGTGAATTTTACATTAGGAGCTTGCCTTTCAAGCCATTTTTGCCATAATGATATCAATTCATTTGATTTAAAATACAGAGTAATAGTTAACTCATCAATGAGTCTTAAAACATTTAAAGTAAGTCCTTGGGGTATTAGACCATTTGTTACGATTTCTAATATATCAAAATTGTTCACGGTCCTGAAAGATTTTATTGCCCTTTCAAGTAAATCTCTATCAATTGTTGGTTCACCACCAAGAATAGGGAATCTATAGATAGAAATTCCTAAATTTTTTAATATTTTAATTCCTTCAGTGATTTCTTTTATCGAATCTTCAATATATGGGATTCTCTGATTAGGTATAAAAAATCCGCATTGATTACATACAAGATTACATAAATTGGTGATTGAAACCTCAAGATCTCGGATATAATATTTATCTGTTTCTTTATTATAGACAAGACCCTCAATCATGCATAATTACCAGAAGTGAATTTTTTGATCTCAAGGAGTTCCAAATAGACGGTTCCCTGTATCAGTTTTCCCCTTTCCAACATATTTATTATAAGATAATCGAAAAATATAGAAATTTATATCTGGAAATTTATTATCCAACATTTCAGCAGTGTCATAAGGCATAACTTGACAAGTAACAAGGATCTTTCTTGGGGTTTGTAATTTGATTTGTTCAATGACGGGGATCATTGTAGCTGCTGTATTGATCACTGAATCAACTAGGATTACACTCTTTTCCTTAAAATTTGGAAGTTGAGATAACTCTTTTTCAGAAATTCCCTCATTTCTTTTTGGAGAAATATGGTAATAAGGTGAATTTTGAAGTATATTTCTAATACCATCTCCTAGATAAACTCCCGCCCTCAAAAAATCTAATATAATAACATTTTTTTTATTTTTTAATTGTTTTCCTGTTTTAATACCTTGTGGGTGTTGAATTTCACAATCTTCCATTTCTAATTCTTCAAGAATTTCATACACAAGATATTTTCCCATTTCTATGTGAACTTGGGATAATTGATATGGTGTTATGTCAATTCTTCTGGACTGCGTAGCAATTAATTGTACCGCATGCCTTTCAGTAAAGTGTTTTAAAACGATTCATGTCACCTCATTATAATACATTATGTCTTTTAAGATCATAACAGAATGAATGATATTTAATTTTCCTTATATTTTCATGAAAATAATCTTTATATGTTATTTGGAATAAAGACGGATGATAAAATAAATGAGGTAGTAAGTCAGCATTATTTCGATGATTTAAAACAATTATGGCATGATTAGCATTTTTAAGCATAAGGGAATCAACATCACTATCACCAATCGCTATTGTTGTTTTACCTATATCATTAAAATAATTAGTTATCATACCTTTTTCTTCTCTACCTATAATATAAGTATCTATCTCCGTATGAGTTCCTCCAATAAGAAACACTTCATTAATACCCGTTTTTTTTAAGATAAAGTCCCAAATACCTTTAACACCACTAGTTACTATTATAATGTCTGCGAAATCTCTCGCACCATTTATACAATTAATGACCCCTGGATAGAGATTAACTTGTGAAGCAGTTTCTTCAGAATATTTAAGGTACTCTTCAATTGATAATTGACTATAGGTTAATGCCATATTTTGAAAACCGTTATAAGTATACCCATGTTTTTGAAATCCTTTTTTAATTTTTGAAAAATCTATTTTAGCCATATCCGTTAAAATTCTACTAGTATCTATATTGCATAAAGTACGATCAGCATCCATTAGGATAATAACATCTTTAGTTAAATACTCTAATTTTTCTTCTAAAATACTCCTTAATATTTCTTTATTGCTCTCTTGATTTATTGGTATCACTTTGACTATTCACCCTTAACATCTTTAATAATTCAGGACCTATATTTTTCGTCCCATCATCCATTAAATAATGCATTTTAATATCATACATATCAGATATTTTGTGAGATTCTTCTCTTTCGACCTTAAGTTCTTGCTTGATGATTTCTATGTCGAGAATTCTCTCCTTCTTCACATCTTTTTTCCGCCTCTCTAATATTACTTCTGGTCTAGCTTCAAATAGTATGAAATCTGTGAAAAATTTGCAATCTAATTCTGTAAATACCCCTTCCGCTTTTTTAGTCTTAGGATTATATAAACTAGTATGACCATCTACCAGAATGTTTTTTTTATTCATTTTTTGTCGTTCAATCATATATAAAATTGATTGCTCTCGATAGTATTGCTTCGTATCTTCTGGAAAATAGTCAAAATTATTAAAATTAGGACCAACTAAATCTCTCAAAATTGAAGATCCAATAAGATAATCGATATGAGATATTTCAGGTAGAATTGATTTAATTAATGAAGTTTTACCTATACCTTTAATTCCGATTAAACAATATCTCTTCATAGTTAAAGTATTCTTTTTGAGTTTTGTCTTATTTATATTATAATATTTCAAACATAGAATTTCATCATAAAAAATCTTTGCTTATATTTATGGTTTTAAAATATCTATGATTCGCCTACATGATCGATATAAGAATTTAAAATTTCTGGACGTTATTAAGAAGTTAAATTCAGCCTTTATATGTTGTTTTTTCTATATATTCCCTTTCTGTATGAAGTATTTTCCCAAAGCACCGACTAGAATTCGTGTTAATTGGGATTTTCGAATTTCATCCATTTTTCCCTTGTATGTAATATCATCCACACAAAAATCAACGATTTCACTTAACGTATAAGCCCCTAAGGTATTATTTCTTGCGTGATTTATAAAAATCAAATATTTTCAATTTGAGCTCCTAATTGACTAAAGCCCCCGTGATGGCTAAAATTCGTAAGAGAGAAACGGAAGAGGGTGGTGCTGATATTGATATTGTAGCAAAATTAAAAGATGCTAAAGAAGAAGTAAAGAAAGAAAAAAAAGAAGCTCCTGAAAAAGCAAGGGAAGAAATAGAAAATTTAAGAAAAATGATGGAGTGATGATTAATTGAGAATAGCTCATATTTCGGATACTCATTTAGGTTATAGACAATATAATTTAGATGATCGAGAACAAGGCTTTTATGACGCATTCAATGAAGCAATTGATAAAGCAATTGAAGAACGAGCAGATGTATTAGTTCATTCAGGAGATTTATTTCATTCTCCAAAACCCCCAGTTAAAGCGCTTTATATATTTAGAGAAGCTATAAAAAAACTTAAAGGAAAGATAAAATTTTTAACTGTCTTAGGAGAACATGATACCCCTAAAAGAAAAGCAATGATACCACATAGACTATTTGATATACATATTCTTGGTGATCTTTTTCTAAACTTAATAATTTTTTATTTTTTTTATCCCTGAAAAAAATTTCTAATTTACCAAGAAAGGATAATTTGTCTCTATTCAATATTATTATTTTTTTTGTTTATTTAGAGGTGGTTTATAGCGTTTTATTCTTTTTTCCTCAATCTCTTTTCTCTTTTTAGCAGATGGCTCTAGATTATATGTAAATGATGTGAAGGGCACATTTGGTTCATTGGAATTGGCAGCGATTCTATCCTTTATGTTTCCTTGCCCAGTATAGACAATATCTCCTTTTCTATTAAGGAGGTTATAATTCCCGTCTTTTGAGGGAAGATTTGAAATATTTTCCTTTGTTTTAATTTTTTTGGTCATATTTAATAGGATTATCATTATTCTTTTAAATCTTATTTCAAACCCTTTTCCCATAATGATTCAAGATTATTGGGAAATTTAACAAGTTCAGTAGCAAGTGTTTCTATTTTATCAAACAATATCTTTATATCCACTGGCTCTGTTTCTATGATTCTACCATCAATGTTTATTGTATCTACGAATTTTTCATACCAGTCATATTTCAATAATGCTTCAAAAGTCTGCTTTAATCCATTTACTAAACTTAACCCGTTTCTAACTATAATTGATTTTTTCTTTTCAAATTCTTCTTTGTTCATAATATTTTATCCTTTTTTTTTAGTTATAATTTTAGTCCATTCAAAATTATCAGCAATTTCCTTCAATCTTTTTTCGATCAACTCTTGAACTTCGATTAAAACATCCTTATACATATTTTCGTTAATGTCGTATTTTTTCCAGCATATTAAGAAAAGAGAGAAATCACAGAAAAAAATAGAGATATTCTCTGGTAATAATAAAGTTTCGGGAAACGTATTAAAGGAAAATTATATTTTTAGCTTGTTTTTTGATTTTCATTTTGGGAATTATCATTTTTAAGAGATGATTTCTTAATGATATACTTAAGATATACTCAATAGTTTGATTAATTTCAATAAAGATATTAACAATCTTTTTCAATTTCTTTAAGAATTGCACATATATTTGGGAAAGATTCTTCTAAATACGATATTTCCGTATCTCTTACTAAGGTTCTTACTCTGATTCTCTTGTCAATTTCATGCAATTTTTTATTTATTTCATTTTTAATCCTATTGCTCCAATTAACATTTTTTTCGCCTGAACAATCAATTATTATTCCTAATTTAATTTCCATTAATTTCGCAATCTCCTCTTCAATACAAGTAGATACCCCTGTTATGATACAATATAAAAAAACATTATGACTACCAAATCTACATTTTATTAAAAGGGCATTTTGGATTGGATAAACTTCACTAACATTAATACCAATTGATAGCAATTTATCTTGAATTTTAATTTGGGGATCTCCTTCAATAGCATCAGCATCTACAGTGTAAATGATTTGATTAATACCGAAATCACCAGGTATATCCTTCACAACATCAAGTGCACTTAGCCCTGTTTTCTTCTTTAATCCTTTTCTGGGAAACCACAAGATTTTGTTATAACCATCATATTTCTTACATAATTCTTCTAATATTTCAGATTCACGTGTTCCATCTCCAGTAATAATATAGTAGTTAGCATCAAGTCCTTTAAGCTCTTCTACCAGTCTCATTGTAATCACTTAAAATTCTTATAAACCAAGACTATCTACTAATAATCGTGGATCTGTATTTGCATTTAAGTAATTCTCAAGTTTTTCAAGTGTGAATACTTTTTGGCTTAAAATATCCTCATTCGATTTTTTTAACAATAATATGCTAACATCTACAGGATTTATTTCTACTAATTTATTTAACACATCTATATTATGAGTTGAAATTATTGTTTGCCATTTTTTATTGTTTAACCATTGGAGAACTCTTTTTATTAAAGATGGGTGAAATCCTGCTTCAAAATCATCAATTAATAAAAGTTTTGGTTTAATAATTTCAACTAAGGACATAATTTTTACTACTTTTTCTGCACCAGACCCAAGATCACTCAATGGTATATACACAAAATTATTGGGAAGTATTTTTCTTATTCTTATTGTACCATTAAATACAATATCACTATACTCATCATCTACACATTCATTAAGAATTTTAGCAATCTTAGCATGATGTCCTTCCTTCATTATTAATTCTTTTAAAGAGTCCATTTTGCTTTCAATCAATTGAATAATAGAAGTATTGTTAGGTATGAACAAAACTAGATTTTCTAATTGATCAGGTTTAGTATGAAAGAATTCCGCTAATTCTGGTTTTGAAGCATTATCACGCTCATTTATCTTGGTTCTATAGCCATCTTCATTTATTTGAAGTTCTAAAATTTCATTATTAATATAATATTTTATAGTGGAACTACCTGCATAAAGATATAGAAGTGGTTTATAACCTTTTAATTTAGATCGCCGAAGATTTAGTAATGATTCCATCCTTAAACGTCCAGTAATGCCATCATTTATATTTGGGTTTGGTAGTAATGATAAAGCTTCTAAAATTGTTGATTTTCCTGAATTATTTCTACCTATTAGAACAGTAAGGTGAGACAATTTAATAAGATCTTTACAACACCTTATTCCTCTAAATTCTTTAATTGACAGCTTATGAATCAACATTAAAACACCTATTTCAATTTTATTTATTGTGAATAAATTGTTGCTAAATATTATAATAGTTTTGGATTTAAAAATTTCTGAATTTAAAAAATCAAAATCTTAAGAAACTGCTACACCCCTGTATGGGATAAAAATCATAAAGGCATCTAAGTTAGGGCTTAACACGATATATTGATCGATAGAGTACCATAATCCACATACATTCCCACAATGAAAACCATAATCTAAATGTATTTCAATAAAAATAGCATTACTCAATAATATCGTAGTATTATCGCTGTAAACATATGACAATTGTGTGAAATTCAAATACCATGCAACACGATTCCAACGATAATTTTCTACTAAAAATATTGAGTTATTATTTTGATCCTTTACATTAAATATCGTATTATTATTAAAAGTTAAGTATAATTTAGAATGATTCTCTGCAATAAAAACATATCTCAAATAATGTCTATAAAACATTTCCCAGTGGAATTTTGTGTCATTCTCAATTCGGTTCTTCAAATATTGTACAAAATCCGCATTAACAAAACTTTTGTATTCTTCATATCCCTCAAAATAATTATTCAAATACACTGTATAATTTAATGTTTCGACTTTGGTTATGATTTCCTCTCTATTTGAACCTTGTACATCGTAATCAATAAAGTAATAGATTCTTGACTTAATTATAGTTAAATTTAAAAATATAGGAAAAAAAATAAGTCCCAATACAAGAAGGCTGATTAATAATAACCTGATTTTCATTATTTTATTTACCTTTTTTAACTTAATATTTGTTCTCTTATTAAACAATAAATTTTTAGTTTTTAATATCATATATTTTAGAGATCTTAATACTACTATATATAGCATAAATAATAATTACGAAAATTGATAAAATAAAAACTGGAAAGCTTGTTTCGATTATGTAGTGTATGGTAGGGATATATGATAAATTCATTAAATATAGAATAGGAGTTGTAAAGACCAAATACAGATAGTAAATTATCGGAACTAATATAATTGTTCCGAGAGAGAACCTAAAGTAGTGTTTATAGCATTCTTTACAAAAATATCCGTTTACATTAAATATTTTAATGGATGCTAATCCTGAAATATTTTTTGTAGACTTTTTACTTGGTACATGAGTTCCACACTTGTAGCATATTATTTCATCACCATCGACTTGTTCATAGAACTTTTGGGTTATTACTGTTTTTTTAATTAAATCATAAGATATGTAATACCATATAATAGTATTCATAAAAATGAATTTTATCTGATCATTAATCATTTCTTTGGTTTTATTTATCTCTAAGTATAGCTTTTGAAGTGCACCTTTTTTTTCATTAAAATTTTCTATTATATTTTTTGATTGTATCTCAATTCCTTGTTTTATGACCATTCCTGTTCGGTCTTTTCCTCCTTCGCAGTGAATAATTAATCTATCAGTAGAAGCTTTCGCGAAATAATCTTCAAAAATAAGTCTAAATTTTCCAGAATAATCTTTAAGAAATGCATAATAAAAGTTTTCATATGGTTTATCTGGAAGATAGATATTCACTTCTGTCTCTATAGGAATATTAATTACATATTTTTCTATCTAAAAAATTATCAATAACATCTTCCAAATTATCAATTCGGTACACAAACCATTATCTAAACAGATTCCAATCAGTATATAGCGATGGGGCGGTGTCGGGAATATCTAAATCTGCTGGTGGTTTTCTTAAGGGGGAACAATGAGGAAAAATGGTATCGATTGCGCGAGAATTATTGGACCATATCGCTGTACCCTCAAAATAATCTACCCCATGTAAATTACATGTAAGTTGTCCTATATTATTGAGGGCTGAGAATATACCCTTTCCAAAGTATCCCTTTTTTACCATTGCTGTATCAACATTACACCGTGTAATAGGTTTTCCTGCCCATGCTTCAAATAAATCTGGTAATCCTAGTAAAATTCCCACTAGTTCATTTGTATTTTTATCATACGCCATCGGGGCAAAAGGTTGTGTGTTCTCAAGATCATATGTTTCCCATGTCTCAATAAATTGCGGTACATCTGAATACGTTCTTGGGTCAAAGTCGTGCCTAATTTTGTAGAAAGATTTAGGAATATTTTCAAACGCATCAAAGAACTCCAATATACGATTTCTTCCTGA
>Ga0114925_10000423_pt1 | contig 18499 bp, 15 predicted proteins | sample SumtaG_2_FD_87287 | JGI IMG/M metagenome (GOLD analysis project Ga0114925, IMG submission 87287) | Deep subsurface microbial communities from Indian Ocean to uncover new lineages of life (NeLLi) - Sumatra_00607 metaG | ecosystem: Environmental > Aquatic > Marine > Oceanic > Sediment | place... | reverse complement strand
TCCTCCTCCTCCTCCTCCTCCTCATACCCTTCCTCTTCAGCCCCTTTCAATGACAGCACATCATCACCAAAAAATCCAGAGACGGTAAACCGGGATCGTTCGCTTGCATCCCAGTTCACCTTGGCCTGAAGATCGTAGAAGTGGTATGGCAGGTAAACCTCCGGTTTGATGATCTTATCCATGACCCAGGTGATGGCATCAATGTATGTCCTGCGACCTGCAACAAGCCAGGAACCTTGGGCACCCCAGGGAAGCGGCCCCTCCACGACAAGCTTGGAGGTCAAAAGCCCGATCTCTCCATAACCGGCTATCCGTTCGCTGTTGCCCGCCTTCATCTCCACGTCAAGCACCGAGGAAATCGCTCCGCCGTAACGGGCCGGGTATCCGCCGGTATAAAGCTCAGCCCCTTTGAGGGATTCGAGGATGAAAGTGGAAAAGAATCCCATAAGGTGATATGGATTGTACACGGTTACCCCGTCGAGAAGGATGAGGTTCTGATCCATGGTTCCCCCGCGAATATAGAGGGCGGAGGTGAAATCGGAGACTGAAACGACCCCGGGCAGCATCGCAAGCGAGCGAAAAAGATCCTGCTCCACGAAACCGGGTATCTGCCTCATCTCGGTAAAGTCCATACGCTTCACCCCCACGTCCACCTCGTGCTCGAAGCGGGCCCGCTCCGCTGTTACCTCGACCGGTTCCATACCCAGTGGCTGGGGCTTAAGGTAGAAGTCGCGGCGCAGCCTCTTATCGGCTCTGACGTCTATCCCTAAGCGTTCCTCCCGATAACCTATCATCGAAACGATCAAGGTGTGCTTGCCCTCGGGTACACGTGAAAGCACGTAGTAGCCCTGCTTGTTGGTGGCGGTGCCCATGCTTTTATCGGCAAGATAAACGCTAACGTAGCTCAGGAACTCGCCTGAGGAGGCTTCGCGCACGAACCCTGCAACCATTCCGGTCTCGACGGCAAAAAGGAACTCCGTGAGAAAAAGAACTGCCCATATTATTCCCTTGCGCATAGCGAACTCTATCCGTCTATTCCTGTATGTCAAGAGGCAATACCGGCCCCCCGGGCGACATGCCATCGCAGACAGATACCGCCAGCAGGTTCGGGAACCGCTTTAACTTATCCGTATGCTGAGAGTTAATCTTAACGGTTATGATCTTGGAAGGATCGGGGAGCTCGGAAAAGGTCTCTTCCCCTAGATCAACACCAACCACCTCATCGTTTACCCAAATCCTGGTTTCACGTTATCCCTCCTTGGATGCATACTATCTGCTTTGGCAGAGGAAGTCAAGTGGACAACCCCTCCGCTTAGCGGCTCCTTTAGCGATCAGACACATCAACATCATTGATTGTCTGGATACAAGCGATAGAACTGTGGGCTTCGATTATGGGGGGATGAAGTGTATATGTTTGAGATTCTAATGGGTGTTGGTCCAGAGAGATAGATAAGCCTGGTTAGGGGATTATAGCTAATTACTAAGTCCAACAGTTTATAAAAACCGTCGCCGTCAATCTTGGGGTTATCCTTTAAGTTTTTTTATCCTTAGTTTAGCTGTATCGTTCATTGCGCCAGCCATTTCTCTATTGTGACGGTGGTTCCATGACCTGGTTGGGTATTGATCTCCATATGGTCAGTAAGCCTTTTTGCACCGGGCAATCCTTTCCCCATGGCTTTCGTTGAGGACCAGCCGTCCTTTAGAGCCAGTTCCACATCATCTATTCCCGGACCATTATCGATGAAGGTTACGCGAATCCCGCGGTGAGAATCGGGGTGTTCTTCTATGTGAACTTCTCCTTCGCCTGCGTAGAGGTAGATGTTTCGGGCCAGCTCAGATACCGCGGTGCTGATCCGGGTCTGATCAACAAGCCCGAAACCTAACTTTCGAGCCACATCTTTTGCTGCGGCACGTGCGTGGACGATGTCAGATTCCTCTTTAATCGGAACCACTATCATCCGCTTCCTCTTCTTCGCTTTCCTCCTCGAGACCTTGCTTCTCTGAGGCCTTCTCCTTCAGGCTCTCCTGCAGGAGTTCGTAGCCTTCGTCAAGGTTTATTGCTGTCTTTACACCACCTAAGGGAAGCCCCAACTCCACCAATGTGATGGCAACCGCGGGCTGCATACCCACGATCACGATCTCGGAGTCAAGTGTAGAGGCCATCCTGGCTGTGTCCGCAAGGGTGCGCCCCATGAAGGAATCAACCATCTCAAGGGCTGAGATATCAATGAGTACGCCCTTGGCCTGAGTCTGGGAGATGCGCTCGAGGATATCTTGCTGAAGCTGCTGGGCTATCCGGTCGTGCAGGTCGATCTGGATTGAGACGAGCAGGAAATCCTTCAGCTTAAGGATAGGAATAGAGGTGTTCTCTAGCATGGCTAGGCTTTCCGCTCTTCTACCATCCTTATGTTCAGACGCCCAAAGGCCCACTTCAAACCTTCAGCCAGGGTAGAGAGTGTCTCTACCCCTGAGAGATCCACCCCCAGATGCACGATGGTCTGGGCGACCTCCGGCCGTATGCCGGTGATAACACAGGAAGCACCCAGAAGCTGCACAGAGGCAACGGTCTTCATCAGGTGATTGGCAACAGCCGAATCAACGGTGGCAACGCCGGTGATGTCAAGGATGGCTACCCTGATCTGGGTGGTAGCGATATCAGTCAAGAGGGCCTCTGTGAGTCTCTGCGAGCGCCGGGTATCAAGGGTACCGATAAGGGGCAGAACCAGCACCCGATCCCATATCTTGATGATGGGTGTTGAAAGCTCTTCAATCGCCTTGCGCTGCTGCCCGATAAGGGCCAGTTTTTCCTCAAGCTCTTCGGCCTTCTTCGTGCTCTCGTGGACCTCGTCGCCCATGTCGGAGATCAGGAGATTTATCCCGGTTTCTATTGCAGTAAGGGCGTCTGCCTTCTCTATATCGATCTCAATCTGGACCCCGAAATCGCCGCATGCCGCCACTGAAAGAGTCTCTTCCATCATTGCAATTCGGCTTTCCAGATCAGCTATCCCTTTCGTTTTAGCCATACTTCACTCCTTCACAATGAGGCTAATCACTTTGATTCCTTCTCTTTTTCCTTTTCCTTTTCGGCTTTCAACCAGGCAAGGGCTTCTTCTTCCTTGTCGAAGAACTTGGCATCCCTCGCTTTTCCTACCGCTGTCATTACGATTTTGGTAAGCATCCGGACTCCGGGGTTCGCCCCCAGGATCGCTATCTTACCCCAATTGATCAGGGGCATCTTTTCGCGCAACGTCCTGCGGGTCTCCTTATCGTGGAGAGTCTGAGCCTTCTCAGACGTCATGTCGGCGAGGAAGTAGCGTTGTTTCTCGGGTTCAAAATTCTCCCTGATAGAATCGAATAAGCTGGAGGAAGCCTCCGCGTCTAACGTCTCAAAGATAACTGTGCGTATCACCCCGTTTTCCTCGTCGTACCAGAGTTTGAATTTGGTTTTCTCTATCATTTTTGTTCTCCTTTCAGCGATTTAAGGGTTTCCTCGCGCAAGAGAAGCGAGTCTCTTGCTTGCATCGAATCTGGTTTTAAGCCTGATTCAGTCACAGCAAGCATTACACTTCTCTATGCCCACACTACCCATACTTGTAAGCGGGGAATCTTTGGACATATTACTGTTTTTCTTTCCTTTGTCAAGTCCATTTGATTAACTCATCCTATTAATGCCCGAACATCCCTAAATAATATTATTTTATTACATTTATCTAAAGGAACCAACTAAATGGAACCATCTGTAGTCTTATTGGCTATCCATTTCTATTTGGAAAATGACCTAAATGTTCACTTGACATATGCAATTTTTTGATTATAATCAATCAATGAACAAAAAGAGTCGTTCTTTGGAGATAAAGAACTGCTTCGCCCACAGCGGGTGTTTCAGCAAAGACTAACGCAGGTGTTGCCGCTTCTAAAAGCCTGAAAACGTTAGCCGAAAGTGCTTGATACATTAAAGTATCAAGTATTAAGAAGGAGGAACAAATGCCGAAAACCACAAAAAAAACAAACAAGTATGCAATAGATTCGGACTTTGTCCGCGATCTGGAGCGAGACATCACCGCCTTCATAAAGGGCGGCGTTGATCAACCAGGCACCGATGAGAGGTTCAATGAACTGGCTCTTCGTCTGTTCGAGTATCAATACAATGAGAATACGCCCTATCGAAAATACTGCCAGAAACGCGGTGTTGCGCCCGGAGACATCCGCTCCTGGACCGAGATTCTTGCAGTTCCCACAGATGCTTTCAAGGAAGTCGATCTATGCACCTTCCCCCCTGAACAAGCGGTGAGAATCCTCGAGAGCAGTGGGACAAGGGATCAGACCAGGCGGTCTAAGGTACATATGGATGAGATGGGCGTTCGATTGCTGGATCTATCCTATCTCGAATCCAGAAGGGTTCTTTTACCCCTCCGGGGAGAAGAACCTCCATGCCTTGCTGCTCGCACCCCCTATGGATAAACTACCCGCCACTGCCACAGCAACATATGGGATAGGCAAAGTCATAGAAGGCCACCATATCGGTGAACCGGAATACTTCGTCGGTCCTGAGGGGCTCGATTTTCAGGGCCTTGCCGCGAGGTTGAAGCAGGCAGAAGAAGATGGCGAGCCGGTGATTATCGTGGGCACGACATTTGCGTATGTCCACTTCTTTGACTATTGCCGTGAAAAGGGCATTTCCTTCAACCTACCTTCCGGCAGCCGTTTCATTGATGGTGCAGGCTACAAAGGCAAATCAAGGGAATTGACCAGAGAAGAGTTCGTCAAACTGGCGCAAGAGGTTACGGGTGTCCCACCGGAGTACATGTTAAACAACTACGGCATGACCGAGGTCCAGGCGGTCTTCCCTGATAACGTATTGCGCAACCTTGTGAAGGGTTTGAAAGAACCGCGCTACAAGGCCAATCCAGCCTGGACAAGAACCCTTGTTGTTGATCCCGATACCCTGGAGCCATTGCCAAAGGGTGAAACCGGACTCCTGCGACACTATTCCCTTGGCAATATAAACACTGTCCAGGCTGTACAAACCGACGACCTCGGCTACGCGATCGGGAGAGGTTTTGAATGCGTCGGCAGAGCAGCAGGCTCTGAGTCCCGCGGTTGTTCCGTTGCCTATGACGAGCTGATCAGCGCCCAAAAAATGAAGTAGCCAGCAAGATGACAGAAACATCAATTCCAGCATTCTTCCTGCCCGGCTTTACCGAGGCTGACATCGGAGAGTTCGTAACCCTTGAGTTCGGAACAGGCAAGGATCGAGTTACGATGCATTCGCCCGTGCTCACACCGTCTTTGCTGTCTGAAGTCATCTCGCGCCTCAACCAGGCGCGAGAAGGGTATCTATCCCATCTCTCGGTTTATGACGTTATCAAGGCCATAGACAAGGTTATGGACCTTTGGAGCGATACCGATTACCCCCTGCGGCAACAAGCCGAGGCGCTGCTGCCCCTAATCACAGGCTACTCGGGACCGATGGTCACCCAAACCCTGGATGGGATCATCTCTATGTTCAATGGAGAAAACCTGAGGCTCCTTCTTAAAGACGAGTTAGGCGATCCACGGTTTCTGGATCAGTTTCGACCGCGACCGAATAGCGATGGGATGTGCAAGGCGTATGGGCCTCGCCTCACGACCACCGTGTTTGCGGGCAACGTCCCAGGGCTGCCTGTGGCAAACATCGTCTATGCACTGCTCATGAAATCGGCCATCCTTGGCAAATCCGCCTCTGAGGAGCCGTTGTTCGCCGTCCTATTTGCCCAATCGCTGGCTGAGGTAGATCCTGAACTGGCTCGCTCTGTTGCCATGGTTTGCTGGAAAGGCGGAGACGAGGAGATCGAAAAGATAGCCTTTGGCTCCTCGGATGCCGTGATCGTCTACGGCGCTGAACATTCGGTGAATGAAGTCAGAAAGCGGGTTCCTTCCCGAACCCGCTTCATCGCCTACGGGCATAAGCTCAGCTTCGGGGTCATAGGCCGCGAGCATCTAGCAGCAGACCGCGTCAAAGAGACAGCAGCCCGGGCGGCCGTGGACGTGTCGGTCTTTGACCAGCAGGGTTGCCTCTCCCCTCACGTCTTCTACACCGAAGAAGGCGCAGAGACCACGCCCAAGGAGTTTGCGAGGCTGTTGGCTCACCAGATGGAGGCCTTTAACCAAAAGATCCCTCGCGGGAGGATCTCGCCTGACGAATCGGCACATATCAACCAGCTACGTGGCTCATACGAGTTCCGGGAGTTTGAAGACCAAGGTGTAGCACTTCATGCGAGCTCACGGGGTACGGACTGGACCGTTATCTACGAGAGCGATCCGGCATTCGTGCCGTCGTGTCTGAATCGAACCATCCGCATCAAACCGGTGAAAGACGTATCAGAAGTGGTTGGATTGATCGAACCCATAAAGGGCTACCTGCAGACGGTAGGCGCAGCTCTGCCACAAGAAAGGTTCTTATCCCTGGCGAATAAGATGGGCCAACTAGGTGCAGATCGCATCTGCCCTCTGGGCAAGATGACCGCTCCTTCACTCACCTGGCATCACGACGGACGCTTCAACATACTCGATCTGCTCAGATGGACTGATATAGAGGAGGGGCTCAACATAAGCTGAGAACAAGAAAAAACTGGGGGGCTAAGCACGTCCCCACGGGGTTGGAAACGACTTCGTGGGGACTTTGCTCTCCGGTTCACCATCAACCATCCTATGCGACACCTGCATTCACTACACCTCGGTGGACGTGGACACTGCGGCTGACAGCCTCATCTACCGCTTCCCGCACCTTAACTCCCGTGAGGACTACGCGGTGATAGTTGAGTTTTACACCGAGTGTGACAGTACCACCCAGCTTCAGGTTACGGTGGGTTCGACCGTGGACACTATCCAGATACCTGGCAACAGCTTTTCGTGGTACGAGCAGGACGTTTCTTCAGGCACCGACACCTTGAACCTGGCAATAAGGCGACTATCGCAGTTTGGTTTCGTGCCGGTGAGCCGTGTGATAGTGCGCCGCCGCAGCTCTGAGGGGTTCTTCATGTCTACGGGCGGCCCGCAGAGTGCAGGGCCGGTGCAGATACCCTTCTGCCTGTATCAGCCCTTCCCCAATCCCTTCAGCGATGCGGCTACGATTTGCTACTCCCTGCCCTATGCCACACACGTTAGTCTGAAGGTTTATGACGTGGTTGGGCGACTGGTCTCCAGGCTTGTAGACGAAGAGGTTCCGCCGGGTGTGCATACCTTACAGTGGACAGGCAAGGATGACATCAACCGCCGCTGCGCATCCGGTGTTTACTTCGTGCGCTTCACTGCTGGAGATTACCAGGCTTCTAAAAAGATGGTGCTTATAAAGTGAACGAGCTGTGAGACGTTGAGGGGGAGTTTAGGCTCCCCCCTCCTTTACTTGACAAGAGGTTCAGAATAGGGTAATATAAATTTACTTAAAGGAGGTTCGTTATGAAACGATTTGTGTTTTTGACATCCTTGCCGTTGGTGCTGTTCGCCCTTGAGACGGTGAACCTTATCAAGGACGCGGGCTTCGAGAAAGACAGCGATGTGTGGCAGACATATACTGGAAGGAATGACGGGAGACCGGACTCGGCGATCGCAAACCGCCACGATGCAGAAAAAGCCTTGAAGGGCGGTTTTTCAGGATCATGCGATAACCGTACAGGCGACTACTCGAGCATTTATTATGATTCAGCGATAGTGATCCAGGGGTTTTGTTGCCGCAAGACAGTTTCCGATCTCGACAGCCTGACGCTGAATTATGCCGTCTTCCCCCTATCTCTGCTTCCAGCTCGTGCACAAGCTTGTTGGATCGCATTTTATCTAGACGCAGGGAAGAATCCATACTGGATTGCAGGTTATTTCTTGGTACGAGAAGGTGTCACGCCGATAGTTTTTCCCCCAAACAAAATGCTCGATTTTTTCTATTTCCCTGATGACACATCGTGGTATCCATTAACCAGGAATATCCGGGGAGATTTAGAAGCAGGGGGTATCCCAACAAATGCTACTGTAGATAGCTTTCTTCTGATGGGATTAGGCGCTTATGTACCCCCTCGGTATGGCCAGAAGATTTACTGGGATGATGTGCGCCTTACCGGCTACGCTGACTACGACGTTGGGGTGAAGGAGATAATTTCCGGCGACTCCCTGAGAGAGGGCCATCCTTACACACCCGAAGCACGCATAAAGAACTTCGGCAGAGAGAACGCAGAGTTCTCAGTAATCGCAGAGATTTGGGACGGAGAAACTCAGGTCTACTACGACTCCCTGCCCTGGTCGCTTGAGGGAGACACCGAGGACATCGCCTCCTTCGCCGAATTCACTCCAAACCGCTCCAGCTCCTACATCCTCACCATCCGCACCGTGATGGAACCTGACGAGTCGGACGAGGACGACGCGCTCTCTAAATTCCTCATCTACACAGGCATCACCGAGCCCGTAACACACCCCGACGCCATCACCCTCCAGGTGCGCTCCTTCACCGATCCCCTTTGCGTTAGCTACTCGATCCCTCAAGGCCAGCAAGGCACCCTCACTCTCTACGACGCGGCAGGCCGCCGCATCGAGCGGATGGCCGTCCAAGGCTCAGGCAAGGTTGACTTTCCCTCTACCCTCCCCTCCGGCGTCTACTTCGTGCGGTTGGAAAGTGCTGACTTAACGATCACAAGGAAAGCTGTCCTCGTAAGATAGTGAGAGGAAACGGAGTGTCAAAGCATTGCTCGTGTCCAATGTTGACAAGAAACTGAGTCAGCCTAAAATTGGAGTTGCTAGGAACTTTGCCGACGTAGCTCAGCGGTAGAGCAACGCTTTCGTAAAGCGTAGGCCGGTGGTTCGAATCCACTCGTCGGCTTACAGCCGGGCCACAAGACCCGGTTCACCTTTATTGGCGAACTGGAGTTACTTGACAATAAAGCCCAACCGCTCTATACTGCACTGCCAAACCGAAGAGCAAACCTTTTGGGTCGCTTGTAGCGTCAAATAACGGTACAGATTCTAACAATTGAGGAGGAGAAAACAATGTATACCTTGATATTTCTCTTTATCGTGGGAGCAACCCCACATCAAGCCGTGGATGCGGACAGAGACGGCTTCCCTGACGCGGCAGAGCTTAAAACATCAGCCGACCGCCACAACTTCCGCCGATGGTTTGTAACCATAGCGCTATCAAGACACCTTAACCCGCGAGATGACGTCAGAGACTGCGCGGGCCTTGTTCTGTATTCATACAGGGAGGCACTCAAGTCCCATGACGAGGATTGGCGCGCGCAGTTCGGCGAGCTCTTAGACCCCTCGATCCCGGAGATCGCGGCGTTTCACTACCCGAAGGTTCCTTACATCGGGACAGAGATCTTTCGCCTGGCCGACGGTCCGTATGAGCCGGGCGACCGCGAGAGGGGCAAGCTGGGCAACTTTGCCGACGTTCCGCATCTTATGAATTACCATACGGTAAAGCTCACGAGACGGTTAGACGATGGTGTGCTGGCAGGGGATTTGTTGTTCTTCACGCCAAAAGACAAGTCCTCGCACGTGATGATCTACCTGCAGATCAAGGGTGAACCCCACTTGCTTTACCACACCGGGCCAGGGGATTATGAGTATTCTGGTGAAGAAACGCCGGGGGAGATGAGATTGGTTAAGTTTGAGACGCTTATGTCACTTGACGAGGGGACCTGGCGGCCGGATGAGGCGAATCCAGCCTTTGCCGGGTTCTACAGGTTCAAGATACTGGACTGACTGAACGTTTCTCGGAGGCTCCAGTTTCCGGGAGGCTTCAGAAGACGAGGGCCGAAGGCCCGAGTCTTAACTAAGATTGGATAATTTGAAAAGATATTGCCACTGCCCAGAAAGGAGGGTATCGTGAAAGTTCTTGCTTTGCTTGCCACCTTAACGGGAGGGCTTTTTGCCCACCCCTACATTCACCTCTCAACCTCCCGGATATACTCACCCGGGGAGGAAACAGAGATCCGACTGGAAACCAGAGACTTGGACGTAATCCACTTCCGATTGTACGCAATCGAGGACCCGATAGATTTCTTCGAAACTCAGCGCAACATGCGCTCGCCCAGGGTGCAGGGCAAGGCCAAGCCTGTCAACTTCTTCCACATGCTTGAAGGCCTTGGCGATAGAACCAAGCGCAACACCCGCTATCTTGCCCGCGAGATGATGAGTAAGGAAAGCCGCATAGGGTTAAGGGATTATCTCGGTCTTCCACCGCTCGAGAAGAAGGAGGCCGAAACACCCGAACGCTTCGGGCCATCGAGTATCCCAAGGCTTGAGGGATACGAGGTGCTTCGGGAGTGGTCTATTGGGTTCGAGAAAAAGAAGAAGGATAAGGACGACTATTACTACTACGGTCGCTATCATTACGAGACCATAGACCTTGAGATCACCAAGCCTGGCGTCTACCTGGTTGAGGCCTACTACGGGACGCGCGTTGCCTACACCCCTGTGGTAGTTTCAGAGATGTCTGTGGTAACCAAGCAAGACCCTCGGGAGGTATACGTCTTCGCAGTGAACGCAGAAGACGGCAAGCCTCGCCGAGGGGCAGTGGTGGTGGTGCTTTCGGACACCAACCGGATAGCCACCGGCCGCACCGACGGCAAGGGACTCTTCCATACCTCCTTCGACACCACCCGGTTAAGGGTGCTGGTCCAGGACGGCGATAACTTCGCGCTCCTGGATAAGTACTACTACTATTCCGATGAGGAGGGTCAGGACGGGGCAATAAAGGTCTATCTGCACACCGAACGACCCATCTACCGGCCTGAGCAGACCGTCTACTTCAAGGGAGTAGTCCGGCGGATGCGCCGCGGCACCTACCGTACCCCTGCAGGCGATGAGGTCGAGGTGGTGGTGACAGATCCAGAGGGCAACGAGATCTACCGACACACCCTCGCCATTGACTCCTGGGGTGCGTTTGCGGACTCGTTGATAGTGCCCTCATCATCACGTCTGGGAAGATATACGTTAAGCGCAACCCTGGAGGAAACCTACCACTCGGTTCAGTTCCGGGTGGAGGAGTACCGCAAGCCCTCCTACAAGGTGGAGGTTGAGCTAGACGCCGAGCAGTACGTGCAGGGCGATACGGTAAAGATCGAGGTGGCGGCTGACTACTTCTTCGGCGCTCCGGTTGCCAAGGCGGAGGCCAAGCTGAAGATATACCGACGCGAGCACCATCGCTACTACTGGTACGGCACCTCCTACATGGACGAGCTTGCCGGCAAGACCGACTCGCAGGGCCGCATCACCTTCACCTACGTCACACCCAAGAAGGATCGCAACTACCGCTACACCTTCGAGGCGCAGGTGCGGGACGAATCCCGTCGTGCTGAATCCGGTGAGACCTCAGCGTTCGTGGCCTCCTCCGCGGTGCTGGTTGACCTGAAACCCACCCGCTACGTGGTGGAGCCTGGCGAGAAGCTTGAGATCGACATTCACACCCACGATATCCTCAATAAACCTGTTCCCGGCACGGTCGAGATAGTAGTTTACCGGCATTACTGGGACAAGGAGGACAAGGTCCTCGCCCGCAGAACCATGTCCGTGGGCAAGATAGGATTCACCACCTTCACCTTCACCCCCAGCCAAGCAGGCTCCTACTATGTTATAGCGAAGGCCAAGGACAAGCAAGGCAACGAAAGCGAGGAAAAACGCTGGTTCTACTCCTCCGAGCGCGGCGGCTACTACACCTGGAAAACCGACAGAATCCAGATCATCTTCGATGCAGAAACCTACGAGGTGGGTGACTGGGCCGAGGCGCTGGTGATAACCCCTTACGAGAACGCCAGCATAATCGCATCACTTGAGGCGGACAATCTGTACGACGTTGACATAATCGAACTTGAGGGGAACACCGCGATGCTGCGCTTCAAGGTTCGCTCCATGTTCGTGCCTAACGTGTTCCTTTCGGTGTGCGGGATTTACGAAGGGGAGTTCTTCGAACACAAGGAGAAGATGCTCGTGAACCGCAAAGCAAGGATGCTCACGGTGGAGCTTGTCCCTGAGAGACAGCGCTACGAGCCGGGCGAGCGGGCCAAGTTGAACGTTGCGGTCAAGGACGTCCGGGGCAAACCCATCAAGGCGGATATCTCTCTTGCCGTGGTGGACGAGGCGCTCTACTCGCTTGCCGCAGAGATCGCACCCTCAATCGAGGACTACTTCTACGGCGAGCGTGCCGATCAGGTTGCCACCTCTTCCTCTGTATACTACTCCTTCTACGGCTACGAGCGGCAATATCAGAGGCTTTCTGCCGCGGCAGCGGACAGCGTAGTGCTTGCCGCCTACAAGGGACGCGAAGAACCGAAGGTGCGCAAGAAGTTCAAGGACGTTGCATACTGGAACGCGTTTGTGAGAACAGACGGCTCTGGCCGCGCCCAGGTTGAGTTAATCTGGCCAGATAACCTAACCACCTGGCGAGCCACTGCACGCGCAATCAGCATGGACACCAAGGTTGGCGAGTCACGAGAAAAGATCTTGGTGACCAAGGACCTTCTGGTTCGCATCGTGCCGCCCAGGTTCGTAACCGAGCGAGACAGCCTTCTCATACCCACCATCGTCCACAACTACACTCCCACATCCCAGGAGGTCAAGCTCTCCTTCTCGGTCAAAGGGTTAAAACTTTTCGACAACACCACCCATACCGACACCATCCAGCCCGGCGCGACCTTCCGTGTGGACTGGCCGGTTAGCTGCGAGGTGTCGGGTGACGTCACCCTTACCGCAAAGGCCATCGGCAGCAGTGCCTCCGACGCGATGGAGCTTACCATCCCGGCCAACCCTCACGGGATAGAGCGCAACCTCGTGATCTCGGCGTTCATGCCCAAGCCCGACGAGAAGGTCTCCAAGACGTTTACTATCCCCGAAGAAGCGCAGCTGCGAACCCTTGAGGCCAACCTCACTCTTACTCCCACCATAGGCTCCGCACTGTTCGCCGGACTTGCCTATCTCGCCGGATACCCCTACGGATGCACCGAGCAGACCATGTCCAGCTTTTTTCCCGATTTGATAGTGGCCGATCTGATTCAGGATCCCAAGAAGGGCGACGCCGAGCTTGCCGCGGAATTGCCCAAGATGATAGCCAAGGGCCTTGCCAAGCTCTACGGCTACCAGCACTCAGACGGCGGCTGGGGCTGGTGGGAACACGACGAGACCATGAACGTCATGACCGCCTACGTGGTGCACGGGCTTACTTACGCCAGGGAACTGGGCTACGATATCAACCCTACCGTTATCAAGAGAGGCACGGCCGCGCTTGAGAATCTCTTGAAGGAGCGCGCCGACATCACCTCCACCGAACGAGCATACATGGTTTACGCCTTATCCATGACTCCCGGGGATCATGAAGCACTCATAAAGAGTCAGCTTGCCATACTGGAAAAGGAAGGCACCGACCCTTACTCCAAAGCGCTTATGGCTCTGACCTGCCACGAGATTGGAGACGACGCCAAGGCCAAGGCGGTGCTGGCAAGGTTAAAAGCCGAAGCGCTGGCAGACGGCGAGACCGTATACTGGTCAGGCAGGGTGCGCGCGGTCGAGCACTGGTCAGACGACGCGGTGGAAACCACTGCAACCACGCTTCGCGCCTTCCTTGCCATATCGCCCAAGGACGAGATCATCCCCAAGATCGTATTCTGGCTTTTGAAGAAACGCCGGGGCAACCGCTGGAAGTCGACCAAGGATTCGGCCCTGGCGCTCTTAGCCCTGGCCGAGTTCCTGGGCACGGTGGACGATGCCAGTCCCAAGATGGAGCTTGCCTTTACCCTGAACGGAAAGAAGATCGCCTCCTACAACGTTTCCGAGAAGGAGTTACTGGAGTTCAGCCGACCCATCAAGATGAAGCTTGAGCCGGTCAAACTCGGCAATAACACCCTCAAGGTGCACAAGAAGGGCTCCGGCAACCTGTTCTTCAGCCTTACCTTCTCCTACTATTCCAAGGAAGAAGGCATTTCGGCAGGTGGTACCGACCTGAAGATCACCCGCGAGTACTACCGGCTGATCCCCAGGGTGGAGAACGACCGGCTGGTGTACGACAAGGTGAGGCTCGACGGTACGGTCAACGTGGGAGAACCCTTGTTCGTGAAGCTTTACGTAGATGCCGACGATGAGTATGAGTACGTGATGGTCACCGATCCCATCCCGGCCGGGTGTGAGGTGGTAAAGGACAACTCGCGCTACCCCATCTCGGGCGAGCGATACTGGCGCGGCTACTACGACTATGAGAGCTGGGGCTACATGTACTCCGGGCGCGAGATCCACGACGACCACACCGCGTTCTTCGTAAGCCGCCTGTGGGGCGACAGGGTGTTCACCTACGTGCTCGAACCCTATTTGCCCGGGGTTTATCACACCATGCCTGCGGAGGTATCGCTCATGTACTTCCCGGATAAACGCGGCCACTCATCAGAAGCCGTAATCACCGTGATCGAGGAGTGAACGGACTTATCATCCTGGCCCTCGCGGCTGCGTTACCCGAGGGTGCGTTCGCCGAGCGCTGTGCAGAACTGATCGGCTCGAGAGGCGCTGTGGCGGTGATGGATCTTGCAACAGGTAGACTTCTTGCGGCGACCGATCCGGAGACCCTCTTTGCCAAGCGTTACCCGCCAGGATCGGTCGCCAAGCTCCTCACCGGACTCGTGGCCATAGAAAAGGAAATAGAGCTTCCAGACGGCTTCTACTGTCCAGGGGACGAGACATTGCGCTGCTCGCTACGAGGAGGACACGGTATTGTGGACTTCTCAAGGGCTCTTTCACAATCATGCAACCTCTACTTCCAGAACCTGGCCAAAGAGCTAAGTGCGGAGGAACTTACCCAACTGCCGAGACGACTCCGGCTGGATGAGAAGGTGGGGGTAGATCTTCCAGGGGAGGTGGAGAGTGTTCTGGAGACCCCCGGCACAGACTCAGCTAAATCGGCATTCGCTATCGGACAGGGTTACTCGATTCAGCTCACCCCGGTGGCGATGCTGGCGCTGATCTCAGGCATAGCAACCCAAGGGGAACTGCTGAGACCAAGGCTTTCTGAGGGACAGCCAGAAGTGCTCTCCTCCTTCCCCAATCAAAAGGCTCTGGCTAAAATAAGACCGATCCTGCGAGACGTGGTGCGAAGCGGAACCGGTAAACATGCCGATATAACAACGGTGCAGGTCGCAGGCAAGACAGGCTCATCAACCGTGCTCGGCAACTGGGTCACACACGGCTGGTTCGCAGGGTTCGCACCATACGAGGCGCCCGAGATCGCGGTGGTTGTTTTCCTGGATAGAGGCGAGGGCAAGGACGCGGCCCGCATCGCAGGGCTTGTATTCTCGGATTACTTCAGAGGGGTCTATGCTGAGCATTAAGTTAATCACGATAATCCTCGGGGTAAACGTAAACATCCTCTCCTCGTATCATCCAAGCCAAGTGGCTGTGATAGTGGGAGATCGTAAGGGTAAACTGACGGCTAAAGGGAATACCATCTACGTGAACTCCAAGAGCATTGAGCGTTACGGATGCTCGGCGGATTCCTTTACCCTAAAATGGCAAGATAAGACCCGAAGCTATGCGGGATCGCTTGAGGTTTGGGCAGAGGACGGCGAGCTGATTCTGGTTAATAAAGTAGAAGAAGATGCCTACCTTGCATCGGTGGTAGGTGCTGAGATGGTTCCGGGGGCTGAGCTTGAGGCACTCAAGGCCCAGGCCGTGCTCTGCCGGACGTTCATCTACACCGGCTGCAGGCATCAAGACGAGCCTTGGGACTTATGCGATCTCACCCACTGCCAGTCATATAGAGGGCTGGAAACGGTAACCGCCGCAACCGGGAAGGCGGTAGCCGAAACCGAAGGGATGTTTTTAACCTATCACGGGGAGCCTTGCAAGATATATTACCACTCGACCTCTGGCGGACGCACCGCAGACGCTCGCTCGATCTGGCCTGATGAGTATGCACCGTATCTTCGCTCGGTTCCGGACCCCTATTGCTCAGCCTCCCCTCACTACTCGTGGCGATGCACGCTCACCTCATCCCAGATCGCGCAGGCCTCGGATATCACCCACGTATCTGATATAGAGGTCGTTGAGTCTGCCCCTGACAATCGGGTGATAGAAATAAGGGTTAGAGGTTCGGAGTCAGTGATCTATCTTGGCTGGCAGTTCAGGATGATTATGACCCGAAAGCTGGGCTGGGGGACTCTTAAGAGTTCGTGGTTCGAGGTGCGCAAGGATGGGGAGAGCTTTATATTCACAGGACACGGTCTTGGACACGGGGTCGGGCTGTCCCAGTGGGGTGCGGTGGGCATGGCCGAGCAGGGTGCCGACTTCCGCAAGATCCTGGCCCACTACTACCCGGGAACTGAGGTGAAGAGATGGTAAGACTTCTGTTGATTTTGTGGGCTGCGGTGGTTCCGGTGGATAACTGGGTCATCATCATCCCGGGAGAGAGGGTTGATCGACAGGAGATAGCAAGGTGGGTGGAGGTTCTGAGGATGGCTGAAAAGGTAGTTGATGATTACTTTGAAGATCATTCGATGGGGGTAGGGTGGGAGAATGGTGTGTTACGGGTACGGGTGTTACGGGTGGCGCCGACAAGTGGTGATTTTGCGGCATGGACGGGATGTTCTATCTGGCATGGTGCGGCGGTAAGAAACGGGGAGCTCATCGTTCAGCCCCTGGCTGTTCTTGAACGTCGCGGGGTGCTTGAGGAGGTAGTGGTTCACGAGTACGTGCACCTTGTGCTTGAACCCTACAACGTCCCCCTTTGGGTGAATGAAGGGCTAGCCGTGATATGCTCTGGTCAGGTGAGAAAATTCTCACAGGATGCGGAGTTGAAGGATTTAACAGAAGACAAAGCCGAGATAGAAAAGCTGCTTGCAAGCAGCGATACGTCAGATTTGCGGCTAGGCTATCTTGCCGCAGCACGGTTGACTGAAGAAACAATAGAGGAGATCGGGCTGGACAGCCTGGTTTGTCTCATTAAAGAGGAGGCCTTATGAACAAAAAGCTTAAAAGAATTCTAATCGGTGTGGGGATAGGTCTGGGAGTGCTTGTGATAGGAACTGGGATCGCCTATGCGGTGATGACCGACACCCCGGACCTTGAACGCGAGGTCGGTGTGCTTGAGGAGCTTCTGCCCAAAGGACCGGTAAGTTATGTGGTGGGCGCCGACCTTAACGCGGCCAGCAAGCTCTACAAGTCCTCAAAGATAGGGCACCTGGCCCGCAAGCACGACATCGAGAAGGACTTTGCCAATCTGGGCAGGATAGCCAAGGTGCAGGAACAAACCAAGGGCAGATTCTGGGACGTTCTTGGTGCACGCTTCATCTACGCAAGCTACGGCGAGAGGCGCTTCCTTGCAATCACCCAGCCTAGCTGGAAGGTAAAAGCGATGTGGCGCAGTATTATCGCTAAAGGCGATGAGAAGTCCTCACAAGGCATTCCCTACACAGTTTTCACGGGCGGCACCGCGGCGTTCTTTGCAGGCGATTACTTCTGGTATGCCTCCTCGGAAAAGCTTCTGCTTAAGGGTCTTGCGATCGCCTCCTCCGAAGACCTGAAGGAAGAGAAAGCCTTCCCAATGGGTAGAGGTATTGAGCCGCTGGCCTACGGGCTCTTGCGTAAGCACGGTAAATACTTGATCTTCGATGAAGCAAGATGGATTATCCAGGAAGGCGAGAACGGAATCGAAGCAATAATCCAGATGGATAAACCCTCAGGCGTCCTGGGCGGCCTCATCGCCAATGCAAAGCCTCCTGAAGATTACTCAAAGATACCTGCAGACGCCGCGCTCTTCATAAACCTTACAGGGGTAGATCACTACAGGGTCTGGAAGGAAGCAGGCAAGCTTTCTGCAGAGGAGGGAGCGCTAGAGGTTCTGGGTAATCTCGATATAGAAAAAGAGTTCGCCAGAATGGCTATCGACCTTGAGGATGAGGTGCTGTTTATAATGCAGGGCTGGGATGTAGATAGATGGTATGCCCCGGCTCGCTGGCTGGTTTCTGTTAAGGCCGGCTCCGAGCGTTCCTTTGAAAGCTGGGTCCAGCTCGCGCCCTGGTTCTTCCCCAACGCCTGGGACACAACCCTGAGTCACGGTGAGGTTGCCTACACCCTGCTCGATCTGGGAGAGGATCTGCCGCCGATAACCTATCTATTCAATAACTCCTACCTTACCGTTGCCTCGGACTCAGCGCTTGTCCCTTGGTTGCTTGACGCATACTCTGCCGGTCTAACCCTTGATGGCTCGGAGGAGTTCGTAGCCTATCGGGAGGCGGCAGGAATATCCGAACCTGTTGCCTACGTCAACTGGCCGCTGTTTAAAGAAGCCTTAAAGGAGTATCTGATCTACGCAGCCGACCGTACCGCTGGTTTCACCCCTGCCAACGTGGAGCAAAAACTATTCCCGATCCTGGACGCATTTGAGATGAAGGCCTTGCTGGTAGGTATGGAGCACGAAGGTAATACCTTGACCTTCACAATAAGGAGCGCAAATTAATCCTCCTTTTCCCCTACGGGGAAAAGATCGGAGATCGTGCGGGCC
>Ga0114925_10000422_pt1 | contig 18507 bp, 17 predicted proteins | sample SumtaG_2_FD_87287 | JGI IMG/M metagenome (GOLD analysis project Ga0114925, IMG submission 87287) | Deep subsurface microbial communities from Indian Ocean to uncover new lineages of life (NeLLi) - Sumatra_00607 metaG | ecosystem: Environmental > Aquatic > Marine > Oceanic > Sediment | place... | reverse complement strand
TCACTCATACCATAGATAACACCGAAGTTTACTGTCTTAGCCAATCGCCGCATATCAGGTGTTACCTCTGAGGCACCGACCCCAAAGAGACGGGCAGCAGTAGCGGCGTGAATATCTTCATCTTGGAGGAAGGCATCAAGCAGGCTCTTATCTTGAGACAGGTGGGCTAGAACACGTAGGTCAATCTGTGAGTAGTCTCCGGCCAGGAGGCGGAAGTTGGGTGGGGCAATAAAGGCTTGTCTCACCTGTTTCCCCAATTCACCACGTACCGGGATGTTCTGCAAATTAGGCTCACTGGAGGAAAGCCTGCCCGTAGCCGTCCTGGTCTGGTTAAAGCTGGTATGTACCCGACCCGTTTTGGAGTTAAGTAAAGCCGGTAGGGCATCAATATAGGTTGATTTGAGCTTGGCTAGCTGGCGGTATTCCAGGATGTGCTCTATTATGGGGTGGACACTGCGAAGTTCCTCCAGAATAGAGGCTCCGGTAGAATAGCCACTCTTGGTCTTACGGGCTGATGGTAATTTCAGCTCTTCGAACAGGACAGAGCTTAGTTGCTGGGGCGAGTTTATGTTGAACTGGTGACCAGCCCAGTTATATATTTCTGCTTCCAACCTTAGTAGTTGCTCGCCGAGGCGGTACGACATTTGCCTCAGTAAATCTGTATCCAGAGCTATCCCTTTTCTTTCCATAGCGATGAGCACCGGCACCAGCGGCAATTCGACCTCAGCAAATAGAGACCACAGTCCTTGCTGGTGTAGCTCAGGCTTTAGTAGTTCGGTTAGCCTTAAGGTCATATCGGCGTCGGCACAGGCGTAATCCGCTGCCTGATTTACCTCCACCTGAGACATGGAGATCTGCTTGGCTCTCGAACCAATAAGAGTGGTGATGGGCGTCATCTCAATGCCCAGCCGACTGAAGGCAAGCGCTTTCAAGCCCAGCGATTTCTCATTCAGTAGATGGGCAGCTATCATGGTGTCGAAGGTCAGATTATTGACAGCTACCCCGTATTCAGCCAATATCGTTATATCATACTTGCTATTGTGGGCAGTTTTGTCCAGGTCGGGTGCTTCCAGGAGAGGCCTGAGCGAGTCAAGGACCTGTGCCAGTGGTAACTGCTCCACCTGTCCCCAGCCGACATGCCCGACCGGGATGTAGTAAGCCTCGCCCGGTGCGGGTGATAGGGATATGCCGACCAGCTGGGCGGACATAGTATCTAGGCTGGTGGTTTCCAGGTCAAAGGCGAAGGGCCTGGCTGATAACAGGCGGTTTCGCAGCTCATCCAAAGCTGAGGTAGTATTTACGATGCGATAGTCTTGCTTCAGTATCGGCTTAGCTTCAACCTGAGCCGGGGTTTCAGATGCTGTTTCCACTTCAGGTAATTTGGGTAGTAAGCGAAAAAACTCAAGCTCGCGGAAGAGTTCGGCTAGCTCCTGGCGGTCATAGCGGCTAGCCTGACAGTCCTCCAGTTTGAGGGTAACCGGTGTCTGGGTAACGATGGTTGTCAGCTCCTTGCTCTGGCGGGCAAGAGCTTCATTCTGTTGCAGTAGAATCTGGAGTTTGGGCGGAGTTACCTCGCCTATATGGGTATAGATTTGGTCTATAGAGCCAAATTGCTGGATAAGCTTTGTGGCAGCCACCGGGCCGATGCCGGGGACTCCGGGGATGTTGTCCGAGGGGTCACCCACCAACGCCTTGAGGTCAGCAATATGTTCCGGTTTGACGCCATATTTCTGGTTCACCGCTTCCTCGTCGTAGAGTATGGTATCGCTAAAGCTACCCCTTGGTCTGGGGTAAAGCACCCTTACCCGAGATGAAACCAGTTGCATAGCGTCAGCGTCACCGGTAACGATGATAGTATCGGTACCCTGCTCACTGGCCTGACGGCTGAGAGTACCCAGAACATCATCGGCCTCATAGTCGTCAAGCTCAAAAATAGGTATATGAAAGGCTTCCACCACTTCTCTTACCCGTCCCAGTTGACCAATTAGTTCATCGGGAGTCTTGGGACGGTGGGCTTTATACTGGTCAAAGAGCTTGTGTCTGAAGGTGGGGGCCGGTCGGTCAAAGGCAATGGCGTAGTGGGTTGGCTTTAGCTCGTTTATTATCTTGAGCAGCATACTGACAAAACCGTAAACGGCACCGATTGCCTCACCGGTTTTGCTGACCGTGAGCGGCGGCAGGGCGTGGAAAGCACGGTGAATTATGGCATTGCCATCAAATAAAACCAGTAATGATTTTTGCATAGTCTCATTATAACAGAGTGGGGAAAATGACAGAAGGGAAGTGGAGGAGGGTACAAGCTCATGTACTCTTATGTAGAAAACGACAGAGAAAGTTTTTTAGCGTATTCGTAGGAGATTATATCCCCGTCTTTACATTGTTTGTAAGCAGCTTCTCGGTGCGCTTTTTCCTTCATGCTTGTGGAAGTATCTTCGCGAAACGTGTCAGCGATGAAATCCATTATCTGGGTTTCTTTTTCAGAAAATAAGCTTTCATCAGGTTCAATCAAAGCGGTATACTCTTCCCCAATTTTCTCTCCATCTCTAGTTTTATATGGAATTTCGCTTTCGCTTAGAAAACCCTCATGGATCATATTTGCAAAAATAAGCTCATAATGGTCGGGAACTTGTCCAAGTGTAATGCGGACGTACTGAGCGCCTGTGATAGATACCGAATTTTCCTTGAAATAAAGGAAATCGCAATACCATATTAATTTATTAAGCTTAGTTTTAAGTACGCCATCTAGGCGCTTTACCAAATAGATAATCATATTCTTTAACTTTTCTAAATCATACACTTTAAAACCTGAGGTCAAATCCACCTTTTGATGTGATACTAAACGTTCAAAAGAAGATTGAAAGGCTTGCTCCTCGTCCTCTTGCAAGAAGCCAGCAATTCTTTTATCAAGCCTTACTACTGTGTGGGACGGCAATTTATTTCGATTAGCTTCAAGGAATTTTTGCATATTTTGCGGGTCTTCTATCAAGCGTAGTGTGCTATCATGCACGTTATCTTGAATAGCCCCGTTCTCGTAGCGATGAATAGTTATCTCTCCCCAGCCGAGTAGTCGGGATAGTGCTCTTTGACTTAAGCCATACTTCTCTCTGATTGTGCGGATTTCATCCGGTGGTAAAAGATTATGTTTTTCTCGGTATTGGCTATAGGCTTTTTCAAGATTTCGTGAATCCCGTTCCTCGTCAAAGATATTCTCTCCACATTTTTGGCAAATGGTAATCTCCGCTTCTATTTCGATAGGTTCCCCCCTAACGTTATACACTTCTTTCTCTATCTTTAATTCTACGTCCGTAAGGTCTTCGCAATTCGGACAAAACTTATCTTTCATTTTCCCTTTCCTTGTCTTCTATATGGATATTCAATTATTTTATCTGGTATATGAAATGAAAAACAGATTGCTACTGCATGTTTTAAATTAGTTTTTAACTTGATGAATATTTCCTCTCCGTATATAACCTTACCAAATTCCCAAAATTCCTCTCCTTTACGGTCTTTGTCTGGTATCGGCCCTCTATAGTAATCTTCGTATGTTAACCCCAATATTTCCCTCTTTGCTTGTGGGCTAGTAATTCCCAAGCTGGTTATAGTATCTATACTTTCCTTCCTTGGATAAAATGAGAAGTTCTTTTGAGCGAACTCTTTGAATTGAAACAGGAACAAGATTATTTGGTATTTCTCTGCACATTTCATGCCTTTTTCCTTATAATATGTTATCACGTGATAAAAGTCAAGTGGCAAATGGCGTCGTTTGCTTACAAAGCGTACTATTTTACTGACATCGCTGTCAATATAAGTCTAGTTGAAGTTGTTGTTAGGGAAGCTGCCCAAAGCAAACTGAGTTTAGGATTATGTTATAATTACATACGGAGTAAATTAATTGTTGAAGTATCATATCTGGACTATCGGCTGCCAGATGAACAAGGCGGAATCAGAGCGTCTCGGTAGCTGTTTTGAACAAATGGGATACCAGGCTACAGCCAGCGCTGAGGAAGCCGATTTTATTGTTCTTAATAGCTGTGTGGTACGTCAGAGCGCTGAGAATCGGGTAATTAACAAACTCAACGCCCTTAAATCATTAAAGAGGTTGCGTCCCAATCTGACTCTGGCGGTAACTGGATGCCTGGTGAACTCTGAGGTTGACCACCTCAGGCAAAGCTTGCCATATGTAGACTATTTTTTTAAGCCGGGAGACTTCCCACCGTGGCTAGAAACGGACAAGATAGGCTCGATATTACCTCAAAGCCCGTCATGTTGTACCTTTGTGCCTATCATTCAGGGTTGCAATAATTTTTGCTCCTATTGTATTGTTCCTTACCGCCGCGGCCGGGAGAAAAGTCGGCCGATGGCAGAGATAATCGAGGAAGTTAGCGAGCTGGTGCGGCGTGGGGTAAAAGAAGTTACCCTGCTCGGTCAAAATGTGGATTCATACGGGTATGACCTGCCTGACAAACCAAACCTGGCAGACCTACTAAGTGAACTAAATACTATAGATGGGTTGCTTCGGATACGTTTTCTAACCAACCACCCGAAAGATATGAGCTCGAAACTCATCGAAGCAGTAGCTGGTCTGGATAAAGTCTGTGAACAGATAAACCTCCCCGTTCAGTCAGGCAGCAATGACATTCTGAAGGCGATGAACCGTGGCTATACTGCAGAGAACTATCGTCAGCTTATCAATGAGATACGTAATAAAGTGCCTGAAATAGCCCTGAGCACCGATGTTATTGTTGGCTTCCCTTCAGAAAGTCAGCAGCAGTTCCAACAAACGGTAAACTTGCTCTCCGAGCTAAAGTTTGATACAGTTCATGTAGCCGCCTATTCACCGCGAGCGGGGACTCTTGCCTCTAGACAGTTTGAGGATAATGTCACACCGGCTGAGAAGAAGGAACGGTTGCAGAAGATTGAGCAGCTCCAGGAAGGAATAGCTACTGAAATTAATGCCCGGCTATTGGGCGAAACGGCTGGAGTTCTAGTAGAGGGGAGAAAAGGGGGTAAGTGGTGGGGGCGCACTCGAAGTGATAAACTGGTATTCTTTAGTGCCCACAATGATTTCAAGGGACAACTGGTGGAAATCAGGATTGAGAAAACCAGTCCCTGGTCACTACAGGGTAAAGTTGAATTAGGTAACACTAATTAAAATCGGGAGGAGAAATTGAGAAAGAATAAAATGCTGAGTTTGGGATTAGTAATCGTCTTGCTTCTCACTATCGTATCATTTAGTGGCTGTGTTCCGGCGGGAGAGGAGACTACGGGAGGCTTTGACTGGATGTTAATTGTTTTCCTGGTAGTGATTTTTGGGCTCTTCTATTTTCTTTTCATCAGGCCACAGCGCAAGAGACAGAAGGAACACCAGCAACTGGTGGAAGAACTGAAAAGAGGAGATAATGTACTTACGGCCGGCGGTATATACGGAGTGATTGAAAGTATCAGCGATGACAGTATCGTCGTAAAGGTAGAATCAGGAGCCACCATAAGGGTGGCTAAGAATAGCGTAGCCCTTAAACGAGAGAGGTCTAGTTCTTTCTAGTTTAGCCTCAGCAAGATTACGCTAAGATAAAAGTTAGGCCAGCACAGACTAGAAGGTGATAACGAGGTGTAGAGGAGGCGGAGCCATCTCTGATTAACTTAATGCCGCCTCCTTTTCGCCTTATTTTTTATCTCATACTGAGCGTCGTTAGCCTTTTTGAACCGTTTGATAGCTCTACCCGACTTGAACCGGTTCAGATTGATAAACCCCCTGGTTCTGTTCATTGCCTATCTTTTCACCTCAAGGATACTCTTTCTTTCGACTGAAGGCGAAGATATATATTATCTCCAGGATGCCCATGGTATTAACGATGAACAGGGCGATAAACCAGCCAAGGTGGGCATTCCTGCCTGCCCGCCATAAGGCTATCCCCTTCCACACCATTGACCATACCACAACTAGAACTATTGCCAGCCACAATATGACTTCCATTTGATAGAGCGCCCATGACCAATCAAATACCATTTTCACCCCGTTATGCCTTTGAGGACTTATCCTAGACCTGATTTAGGGACTTGTCAATTTATTGCTATTATACACCATAAACCAACTAAACAGGCACGATAAGATGCTCCAAGACTGTTCCCCCCTTCTCCTTTCAAGGAGAGGGGGATTAAGGGGGTGAGGTTGATAAAGAATCTTAATATTTGGTATTTGATAACAAAGTGATAGAATAGAGGCGCTGGAGGGGTGCATTATTGCTATCAGTGTTAAAGTTTAAAGATAGACTATTCTATGGTTGGGTGGTGGTAGTAGCTTTCTTGGTTATTGGCATCACTCTTTACGGGATACAATTCTCTTTTGGCGTCTTCTTTAAATCCATACAGAGTGAGTTCAACTTAACACGAGCCGCAACCTCCGCGATCTTATCTGTTAATATGCTGCTTGCCGGTGTATCAGCTGTTTTAGCTGGCTGGGCTTTAGACAAATACGGACCGAGAATTGTTATTCTCTCAATGGGTCTATTTACTGGCTTGAGCCTGTTACTAACCAGCCAGACAAACTCCCCGTGGCAGCTATTCATAACTTATAGCCTGTTATTAGCTATGGGAACCGGAGCCCTGTATGTAGTGCCAACGTCTACGGTCTCTAGATGGTTTGATAAAAAGCGGGGGTTGGCCTTGGGTATTGCAGGCTCAGGCTCCGGGTTGGGAATGGTTATCATGGCGCCATTTGCCACCTATCTTATTTACAACTTCGATTGGCGTATGGCGTATATTGTAATCGGACTTATTACGTGGTTCATGGTAATTCCTTTATCCAGGCTATTGAAAAGGGAGCCGCGTGAAATTGGAGCCCTGCCCGATGGGCTCTCACATTCGAAGGATATAGCAAATAGGGACGAGAGTATCCAGCCGGTTGACTCTTCACTACTACAAGTATTCAGAACCAGGAGTTTCTGGCTGGTTATATTTATCTGGTTGTTTTTTGCTTCCAGCTTGTTTTTAATATTCACCCACCTGGTGCCGCATGCTACGGACATAGGCTTTTCAGCTGGGGACGCAGCGACCGTTCTTAGTCTAATGGGTGGGGTTGGTATCGCAGGTAAGGTGCTAATGGGTGTTGCCTCAGATAGAATAGGTAGAAAATTGACTGCCATTATCTGTGCACTGCTTCAGGCAGGAGCCATGGTATGGTTAATCTGGTCTCAGGACTTGTGGATGCTCTATCTGTTTGCCTTGGTTTATGGCTTCGCCTACAGTGGTTTTGGCTCTAGTATGGGAGCGCTAATTGGTGATACTTTTGGATTAGGCAAAATTGGCGCCATATTTGGTGTGCTGGAGATTGGTTTTGGAATTGGAGCAGCTATTGGGTCGACTGTAGGGGGAATCATTTTTGATGTTAGTAATAGTTATTCTGTGGCTTTCTTAATGGGGGCAATAGCTATGCTAATAACCGCTCTGTTAATAGTTTTAGTCAGGCGGGAAAGTAGAAAAACTTTTGATGGTGGATGAAGGCAGCAGGAGTGCTTTAGTTAGAAAACAAACATACTGGCTGCCATCTCAGCCAGCCTCATTACATAGCCGGGAATAATACCCAGTAGTAGAACACCAAAGCAGGAGAGTGCCAAAGCTACCCTGAGTGCTCCAGAGGAGGGTACCTTTTCCTCAGAGGCAGGTTCGCCGAGCCACATTACCTTGGCTACCCGTAGATAGTAGTAGGCGGATATGACACTGTTTATTACTGCAATAACTACCAGCCACAACAGGTTATGCTGCACCGCACTGCTGAAAATGTAGAATTTAGCCATAAAGCCGGCGGCTGGCGGCATACCGATAAGAGAAAAAAGACACAAGGTCAGGGCTAGAGTCAGGAACGGTGCTCGTTTGAACATGCCGGAATAATCCTTAATCTGGTCGCTGTTAAGCTTATTTGAGATGGCAATAATGGCTATAAAGGCCCCCAGGTTAGTTAGGGCATAACTGGCTAAGAAAAAGAGAACGCCACTTTGCCCCAGGATATTGGTGGCCGGAGAAAAGCCCACCGTGGCTAATCCTATCATAAGGTAGCCAGCCTGAGCGATACTGGAGTAACCTAGCATACGCTTGATGTTTGTTTGGGGAATTGCGGCAACATTACCTAAGGTCATTCCGATAGCTGCCAGCACAGCAATTGTTAAACCCCAGTCAAGACTGAGCCATTGTGGCAAGCCAAAGGCAGAGTAAAAAACGCGTAATATGATGGCAAAGCCGGCAGCCTTACTGGCTACCGAGAGATAGGCGGTAATCGGCGTTGGTGCCCCTTCATAAACATCGGGCACCCACATATGGAAAGGTACAGCTGCCATCTTAAAGCCAAAGCCGGCTATCATTAACACTATGCCTAAAATAAGGGCTGGACTGGCAGATGTCGTCTGGATTACTTGAGCAATCTCCCCTAGTTGTGTCTTGCCGGTAAAGCCAAAAACCAGTGCCATGCCGTAGAGCAGTATTGCTGAGGCTACTGCTCCCAGCAGTAGGTATTTGAGTGAGGCTTCGCTCGACTTGGAGTTTTTCAGGAAGCCGACCAGTACATACAGGGAAATGCTGGTCAGCTCCAAGGCGATATAGAGAGAGATTAGCTCAGTGGTTGCTGCCATGAGCATCATACCCAGAGTGGAGATTAGTATTAGGGCATAATATTCCCCCTGAAAGTGAGTAAACTTGGATACATAATCTACTGAAGACAGGATAATCAGGGCAGCGATGCCCAGGAATAGTAGCTTGAAAAACAGGGCAAAGTTATCTACTGCCAGCATGTTATTAAAGATAGCTTGTGAGGTGCCTCCCCACATAGCCAGGGTAAAGCCAGCGGCTACCACTATGCCAGCTAGACTGATTACAACCAGCCACCCCTTGCGCTGGATAACCAGGTCAAGCAGGATTACTATTATCGCGAAAGCGACCAGGCTCAACTCTGGTAAAAATAGTTCAAGATTCAAAATTTAACCCCTTTACCTATCCTAATAAGCTGACTATGGGTGAGATACCCAGTTTAATAACATCGGTCAGAATCGCCGGGTAGATACCAACCACCATAATCACAGCGACAAGGGCAAACATATATACCCGCTCCAGAATATCGGCATCCTTGACGCTGTTGTATTGTTCTAACGCTGGTCCATAAAATACCTGCTGTAGCATCCACAGAATATAGCCGGCGGTGACAACCACTCCCAGGACGGCGAGGATGGTGTAAACCTGTATTCCAGGAACAATGGTAGAAGAGAAGCTACCCACAAAAACTAGGAACTCGGCGGCAAAACCGCTGGTCATCGGTAAGCCCAGAGACGCCAGGCCAGCTACTGAGAAGACAACCGCTATAATTGGTATCTGCCGCACCAGACCCCCCAGCTTCCTGAGGTCACGCTCTTTCACATTGTGTATTATCAGCCCCGCCATGGCGAAAAGGAGTCCGGTAATGATACCGTGGCTAAACATCTGTAAGCTGGCTCCGACCAGGCTTACCTGACTCAGGGCAAAAATCCCGAGTAATACATAGCCCATGTGGCTGACACTACTGTAGGCAATTAGCCGCTTCACGTCAGTCTGTCTTAAGGTTACCGCGGCTCCATACAGTATGTTCACTATGGCCAGGACTATCAGGATAGGGGCATAAGTCTTGGCCACTTCAGGGAAGATGGTGACACACAAGCGAATCATACCGTAACCGCCCATCTTAAGCAGCGCCCCCGCCAGCACGACGCTAACTGCTGTCGGGGCGTCAGTATGAGCGTCAGGTAACCAGGTATGCAGTGGGAAGACCGGCAGCTTGACAGCGAAACCGATAAGCAAGAACCAAAAGATGGCAGCAACCGGGATGACGGCTCGTAGTGGTTCCAGACCACCCTGGGCTATCTCCAGCATACTAAGACTGCCGGTGGTGAAATACAGACTAAGGATGCCGGCGAGCATAAAGGCGCTGCCGAACAAAGTAAAAATCACGTACTTTATTGCCGAGTATTCCTTTCTACCTGTCCCCCAGATGGTTATCAGGAAATACATCGGGATAATTTCAATCTCCCAGAAGAGGAAGAAGAGCAGTAAGTCAAGAGAGCAAAACACTCCTAGAATACTTGTTTCCAGCAGTAGAAGCCAGGCGAAGTATTCGCGTGGTCTCAGGTTGATTTTCCACGAGATGAGGACTACCAGAAAGCCAAGGAAGGTCATCAGTATCATCAGGGGCAGGCTCAGACCATCAACACCCAAGTGATAGAAGGCGTTAATCGCCGGAATCCAGGACAATTTTTCTTCAAACTGCATTACTCCGACGGCTGCCAATGATTTATCAAAATTAGCAAAAGCGATAATGGATAGAGCGAGCGCAGCAAAAGTGAAGACAGCCGCCAGGCGCTTAATTGTCCGGGACGATAGACCGGGCAGGAAGGCAATCAAGATTGCCCCCACTACCGGGAGAAAGATTATCCATGTCAGAAAATTAAAACCCAACTACGCTAACTCCTTTTCAACCAAAAAGATACAGGCAAAGAACGATTGCCAAAACACCGATTCCGATGGACAGTCCGTAGAGTTGAAGCTGCCCGGTCTGGATCCGACGGATAGCTCTGCCGGTGGCTATGGTTCCATTAGCTACTCCATTTGCTGTCCCATCAACACCGTTAGTGTCAAATAGCTCAAAACCGGCGAATAACCCTTTAAGCAGGAGCACCTTCACGATAATATTTTCATAAAGCTCGTCAAGCCAGTATTTTCTATAGAACAGCGTGTATAGTGGCTTGAAGAGGCTGCCAATTCGTTCTGCCGAAAGCCATTTGACACTGTACATGGCGTAGGCGAGTAGAATCCCTGAGCCGGCGGCAATCAGTGATATCCAGGGTAACGGATGGGTTAGAATGCCGAAAAAGCCTTCGACAAAGCCACGGGTCTCGCCATGGCCCATAAGGGCACCAAACTGTCCGGTAACATTCCAGAAACCGGAAACCACTGCCAGAACAGCCAGAACCACCATCGGTAGAACCATCACCCGTGGTGATTCATGGGGATGAGTACTGTGGGCTTCGGGGTTACCCCCACGATACTCACCACCAAAGGTCATAAATACTGCTCGGAACATATAGAAAGCAGTCATAAATACGGTTATTAGCGCCAGAGCAAACAGTATCGGCTGGCTGGCTAGAGAAGTGATTAGAATTTCATCCTTGCTCCAGAAGCCGGCCAGTGGCCAGATACCGGCCAGGCTTAGCGAACCAATGACAAAGGTAGCATAGGTCCACGGCATTATCTTACGCAATCCACCCATGAAGCGCATATCAAATGTCCCCGTGGCATGATTGACGCTGCCGGCACCGAGAAAGAGTAGTGCTTTGAAGAAGGCATGGTTAAACAGGTGGAAGATGCCCACAGCTATACCGCCAGTCCCCAGACCCAGCATCATATAACCCAGTTGGCTGATGGTGGAATACGCCAGAACCCGTTTGATATCGTTCATCACCAGCCCCATAGAAGCGGCAAAGATAGCCGTAAAGGCACCGATGACCGCTACCGTGGTCATTGCCGCTACCGAATGTTCAAAGAGGGGGAAAGTACGGGCGACCAGAAAGACGCCAGCGGCTACCATAGTGGCGGCATGTATCAGGGCGCTGACCGGGGTTGGACCTTCCATAGCATCGGGGAGCCACACATGTAGAGGAAACTGTGCTGACTTACCGACAGCCCCGGCGAAGATACCAATGGCTACCCAGGTCAGGAGTGTCCCTCCCAGCGCACCAGCTATTGCCAGTGCATGTAGCTCAGAAATATCAAAGGTTCCGGTATTGGCATAGAGCGCCAGGATAGCAGCTAGGAACCCGAAATCACCGAGTCGGGTAACAATGAACGCTTTCTTGGCAGCATTAGCTGCTGATGGTTTGTGGAACCAGAAGCCGATGAGAAGGTAAGAGCCAAGCCCCACTAGTTCCCAGAAGACGAAGGCCAGGAGTAGGCTATCGGCCATTACTAAGCCAATCATGGCTGCAGAAAATAGTGACATAAAGGCAAAGTAGCGGTGATATCCGGTGTCCCCGTGCATATAACCCTGGGAATAAATCTGCACCATCAGACTGACTACGGTAACCACTATTAGCATGACGGCGGTCAGTGAATCCATGATTAGTCCGATTTGAATGGTAACCCCACCCTCAATAACTACCCAGCTAATATCAGGCATGGGGAGCTCATGATGAGGTGCTGCCATCACGGCACTAAGTGCCCAGATAGACAGGGCTAAAGAGCCGGAAAGAGCGGCAATAATGATATAACCGGCGACCTTCGAATCAGGCTTCACGAAGGGCCTGATGAAAAATGATATTAATATAAAAGAGAAAACCGGTAGTAAAAATATAAGCCAGGCTGCTTCAGTTGGCATTATAGCTTCCTCAATACCTCTTCTATAATATGTTTTTTATCTTCCGGTACCAGGACACGATAGATAGTTAGCTCGCGCCCCGGTGTCTCACCAGACAACGGTAGAATGCGGGTTGGTATTCCTTCTCCCTCGAAGGCTTCCTTCCACATTTCAGCCATCATCAGGTTGTTAGCTCTTTTGATTTCTACCCACATAATTTATCACCACTTCATTAAGTCTATTTGGGTGGCATCGATAGTGTCACGATTCCGGTAGACGGCTATGATTATAGCCAGACCAACAGCAGCTTCAGCGGCGGCTACCACTATAATGAAAATAGCAAAAACCTGTCCCGTCAGCAGCAGCGGCACGATATATCGGGAGAAGGCAACCATAGCAACATTCACGGCATTGAGCATTAACTCGATTGAGATTAAGATAATTATGACATTGCGTTTTGCCAGCACTCCATACAGCCCGATGGAAAATAGAATGGCTGACAGTATAATATAATGTTCCAGGCCAATAGACACTTGTTACTTCTCCCTCACTAAAACGATAGCTCCCAGGATGGCGGCTAGCAGGAGAACAGCTGCAATCTCCACCGGTAAAATAAAACCGCCCTCACCAAAAAGTTTACCCGCCAGGCCAGCGGTAGTCGGCTCAACCGGTGGTGCCCCGGATATCTGCCACAGTGTATTAGTAGTGGCATAACCTACTGCCCCTAAAAACAGTATAGACACAACCAAAGCTGGCATTCGCAGCTTATTAGAGAGGCTGCCATGGTGAATATCTCTGGTCAGCATGATGGCCAAAATAATTAATACCGATATACCACCGACATAAATCAAAATCTGCACTATAGCCAGAAAATCGGCACTGAGAGTGACGTAGATTCCTGCCACTGCCAGGAGACACAAAACCAGAGCCAGAGCTGCCCGGAAAACATTCCGTAGTAAAACTACTGCTAGAGCCGCCGCTACACTGACTACAGCTAGTATCCAGAAGGCAATTTCAAGTCCCATTACTTGTCCTCGTTAATCCTTTCCACTAATAAGGTCTGTCTCGGTAATTCCTTAGCAATGTCAGGGTGCATGTACCCACTGGGTCGTTTCTCTGCTGATGCGAGTAGTCCTTCGTTAATCTGCACCAGATCGTTCCGTCGGTATTGTGCCCGCTCGTAGGCATAGCCCATAAACAGCGCCCCGTAGGGGCAAACCTCAACGCATAAACCGCATTGGATGCAATACCCGGTATCCACGTCAATCTTCTCGACTGTATATTTGTTCTCCTCCGGATTGACCGCAGTAATAATCTTGATGGCGCCTTGGGGGCAGCTCTTGGCACAGGTACTACAGCCGGTACATTTTATGTTGTCCCAGATGAGCTCATTACCCCGAATGCGGCGTGAGGTATTCAGCCTCTGCTCAGGGTATTGTGCCGTTATCGGGTGACGAAACAGATGTGTTATGGTCACCCTTAAACCTTTGGCTATGCCTTTTCCGTACCGTTCAAACTGCAACTCTGCCCCAACCTAACTTAAAGAATTTTGACCACAGCAGCACCAGCACTGCCATGATAGCAATATTTACCGGTATCATTGTCCAGGGTAAAGCCTCCGGCCAGACTAACACTTCGATAGCGGTGATAAACAGGTTAATCAAAGCCAGGGGGAAGAGAAACTTCCAGGAAAGTGCCATTAACTGGTCTATTCTAACCCGGGGTAGTGTGGTGCGTGTCCAGACCATGATGAAGAATACGGTAATGGTCTTAAGTACAAACCACAGCCATGGCGCCAGCAGTGGCCCCTTCCAGCCGCTGAGGAAGAGGGTGGTAATGATAGCTGACAGAGCCAGAGCTTCACCGTATTCAGTTAAATAGAACATAGCAAATTTCATTCCTGAGTATTCAGTATGAAAGCCGGCAGTAAGCTCAGAATCAGCCTCGAAGAGGTCGAAGGGGCTGCGATTAATCTCGGCACACCCGCCGATAAAAAAGATAAGAAAGCCCAGTGGTTGCAACAAGATGAAGGGGACGTTCTGAGCCAGGACAATCTGGTTCATGGATAGCGAACCGGCTATCAGCACCACGCCAACAACGGACAGTACTAATGGAATCTCATAACTCACTACGGCAGCGACGCTGCGCATAGCACCGAGTAGAGAATACTTGTTATTTGAGCCCCACCCGGCCATAAGTACTCCGATTGCGGAGATTGAGCTAATCGCTATTACATAAAGGACACCAACATCCAGGTCGGCTAAGAGAGCCCCGTTCTGAAAGGGTACTACCGCAAAAATCATTAGTACCGGGAAGAAAGCGGTAATTGGTGCCAGCAAGTGAACTATCTTATCTCCTCTGGCGGGAGTAATATCTTCCTTAAGCAGCACTTTAATTGCGTCAGCTACTGGCTGAAGCAGGCCGAAGGGACCAACTCGGTTGGGGCCAAGCCTCGCTTGCATCCGCGCCATACCCCTGCGCTCAATCCAGATTAAGCCCATCACCAGAGTTAGCACGAAAGCAATGATGATAACGGTAAACACCAGCCAGTGCCACCAGAACCCACCCGGCCAGTCAGCAGGTAACATCATTAGCGGTCAACCTCACCCATAGTAATATCAATACTGCCGAAGATAATTATGGCATCCTGCACCTTCCAGCCAATCATCATATCACGGAGAGCTGTCAGGTTCATCAGGCTTGGTGCCCGGATATGACAACGGTAGGGAGCAATAGAGTTGTCGGACACCAAGTAGAACCCTAGCTCACCTTTCGGTGCCTCGGTATGCGCATAGGCCTCTCCTACTGGAGGGCGAACTAGATGCGGTACTTTAGCCCGTATTTCTCCTGGTGGTATTTGCTCCATGGCTTGCTTGATGATACGCAGGCTCTGCCGCATCTCTTCAACTCTTACCCGGTAGCGGTCATAGCAGTCGTCAACACTGCCAATGGGGATATCAAATTCAAAGCGGTCATAAACGGAATAAGGGTCTACCTTGCGAATATCCCACTTAACGCCACTGGCTCGAAGTACTGGACCGCTGGCGCAAATATCAATGGCCATCTCTCTGGTGAGAATACCCACCCCCTTGGCGCGGGCCAGCAGTATCTCGTTCTCAGCCAGAAAGCGGTCATATTCATCAATAAAACCAGGCATCTGCCGCACAAATTTATCCAGAGCCGGCAAGAATTCATCGGGAACATCCTGAGCAAACCCACCAATCCGCATGTAGTTATAGAGTAACCGTTGACCGCTAACCATCTCGAACAAGTCTACAATCTTCTCTCTTTCCCGGAACATATACAGGAAGGGAGTGAAGAAAGCACCACAGTCATTCAGAAAGGCGCCGACGGCTATCAGGTGACTGGCGATGCCTTGCAGTTCAGCTATTATAACCCGCAGGTATTCGGCTCGTTCCGGCACTTTTATCCTGGCTAGCTTTTCCACGGCTATAACATAGCCCAGATTGTTGCTCATCGAGGCTAAGTAGTCCAGCCGGTCAGTCAGCGGAATAAAGCCGGTATAAGTTCTCTCCTCAGCCAGCTTCTCAACCCCGCGGTGCAGGTAGCCAAAGATTGGCTCAATATCGATAATGACTTCACCGTCAAGGGTTGTCCTCAGGCGGAACACCCCGTGGGTGCTCGGATGCACTGGCCCTATATTCAGCATGAAAGGCTCGGTTTTAAGTGTCATATCCTTCCTTTATGAATATATCTCTTATAGATAATCCTTACGTAACGGATGCCCCGAAAAACCTTCCCAGAGGACAATGCGCTTCAAATTCGGGTGCCCCTCGAAGGCTATCCCCATAAGGTCATAAATCTCGCGCTCTTGGAAATCAGCCCCTCGCCACAGACTTACCACGGAAGGGACAATAGACTTGTCCCGGTCATAACAGCGGGTTTTCAATACCAGGCTGTGGTTATGCTCCCGAGAAGTCAATTGGTAAACAAGCTCAAAGTAGTCATAATAATCAACAGCCGCTATGTAGTTAAGGTAATCACATTTGAAATCCTGGCTGTTCTTGAGGTATTCAGCCACCTTAAAAATAGATTCACTTTTGACCACTACAGCCTGGTCAGTTACTTCGGACACAACTTCAGGAAAACGTTCTGCTATCTGTTTCGCGACTTTCTGGCCTGATAAAGAAATGGTCATCACTTCTTCCCTATGTTAGGGTAATTCCTCCCGTTTTTCTATTGTTTTCTTGGCGGGGGATACAATATGCGCCTTAGATATTTTGTTATGTAGCATTCTTATCCCGTAGATCAGGGCTTCCGGACGGGGTGGGCAGCCGGGCACATAAATATCGACCGGGACGATACGGTTGTACCCCGGGACCACGTTATAAGACGAACGGAAAATGCCGCCGCTGATGCCACAGGCTCCCATGGCTATTACCCATTTTGGTTCAGCCATCTGGTCATAGATTCGCCTTACCTGGGGGGCCATTTTCCATGTCAGCGTGCCGGCAGTAATCATCACGTCAGCCTGGCGGGGTGAGGCACGCAGGATTTCCATCCCGAAGCGGGAAAGGTCAAAGCGGGAAGCATTGGCAGCAATCAGTTCAAAAGCACAGCAGGCTGGGAAACAAATCGATGGCCATAGCGAGGAACGTCGTGCCCAGTTTAATAGGGCATCCACGGTGCTTAATATTATGGCATTGGATGGCATCTCTATGTCTAACCACTCATCTGGGTCAGGAATCGGCTCTTGAGCACGTAACTTTAGAGCTTCTATTTGCTCACCTTCAGCCTTGTCGAGTTCGATGTCGGAGTAGGCACTATATCTGCTTATTTCCATTCCAGCACCTTTTTCTTCCAGGCATAGATAACACCGACAACGACGATTGCTATGAAAACAAGCATGGTAATAAAACCAAAGAGCCCCAAGTTTCTGAGTTCAGTTGCCCACGGATACAGGAAAATGACGATGACATCGACGGTGAGAAACATCAGGGCATAAAAATAATAACGGAAGTTAAACTGAACCCAGGCCTTACCTGTGGGCTCCATCCCACACTCAAAGGGGGAGCTCTTAATGGGGTTGGGATTGTGGGGGACAATGAGGCCGAAATATCTGAGGGTGGCAGGAAGGAGAAGCATAGTAACGGTGAAAATAATGGCAGCTACCAGAAATAACCCGATATAACCGTAGTTTGCCAGCAAGTATCGACCTCCTTTAGTCAAAACGCCGTTTGTGCTAGTACACTATAACTAAATCTCTAAAACAAGGGGCTGAGGGCTCTGAGTAGGAAAATACCACCCATCCCAGCCCCGGAAGTTTTTAGAAAATCTCTCCGGCTTAACTCTATAGAATCTCCTTTTGTTCTTTCCCCAGTCAACTACACTCGACTGTTCCTAGGGGTAGAGTACTGCCTTTGGTGCAGGCTACGCGCATAAGTAATCCTACTTATATATTAGGTATTTCTACCTATCGGCAGAATATGATAACACACCTTAAATTCTTTGTCAAAATGAGTGAGTGAGGTTTAGTGACTAAAATTTGCTATTGTGTGACAAATTTATTTTAAATCGAACTGTCCGGTGCTGAATTTAATAGAGTAATTTGATTAATAAGTAAACTTTTGTCGGCTAGTATAAACGGAGTTAATTTTACTAGCCAGCTACAAGGGCTGTCAAGTAATAAATATTTAGGTAATTATCCCTACAAGGTAGGTAAGTTTTGAGTTTTCCTAAATATCATCAAATTAAAAACCCCGAAAGAACTCATTGGATAATGGGTTGGATGACAGGTATAGACCAAGACCTTGTCTGCATTTTCCCCAATATTCACACAAGGGTAATGGAACATTGGGCACTTAGCCCTGTTTGTTCTAATCGATTCTTGGCATTCTTTGCCTTTCTTGCAAAGTGCCTCCTGTTTCTTGTTGATGAAAATTTACAGGGATTAGACTAGAATGTTGCAAAGTGGCAATCACAGCACAGAATTTGGCAATCAGAAGCAGTCGGCAGATGTGAGCCACTTGTGCTATGGGCTTCCCAGCAATATGTATTGCCTCGCTCACCCCTACGCCATTTATAAAGCGTTTTATTGCATCTACCAATATGCCCGTGCGTGGTTCGTGTGCATTCACACTTTTCGCCAGACCTTGTCCATGCTTGTTCCACAATGCTTTCGG
>Ga0114925_10000420_pt1 | contig 18570 bp, 16 predicted proteins | sample SumtaG_2_FD_87287 | JGI IMG/M metagenome (GOLD analysis project Ga0114925, IMG submission 87287) | Deep subsurface microbial communities from Indian Ocean to uncover new lineages of life (NeLLi) - Sumatra_00607 metaG | ecosystem: Environmental > Aquatic > Marine > Oceanic > Sediment | place... | reverse complement strand
ATCCCAATTTGAAACGTCCTCTTTACAAGTTGAAGTTAAAGCTGAGTTAAATGGGAAAACGATTAACGGAGTTCTATTGATGCATGTTTCATTAATTTCAGTTGGACATTGAAATATATCACATTTTTCTCCGCCGAATCCTTCTTCACATTCACAGGTATCATTATTAATACACACTCCGTGATAACTACAAACACTTTCATGGTTTGCAAGAATTCCATGACAAACTTGTCCGTTTACGAAATGAACTGGTAAAAGTACAGCCAAGAAAAGTATTAATAGAAAAAGCATGGCTTTTTTTTTTCCTTTTAATTTCTGTTTAAACAGGAAATATATATAAGAGTTTTTATCAATTTAAAAAATAAGTTTTAAAAAAACTTTTTTATTGGTAAATCCTTTACTTTTAAGAAAAGCAAGTCTATTGGATCAAATTCATTCTCATCAATTTTTGATTCAAATTCCATACTTTCGAAATACTGTAGTTCCTTGATCCATTTACTGTCTTTATTTAATTCGTAACATTTATCGCATACCACTGTATTATTCCATCTTCTACCCAATTTATGACTTAAATAACAACTACCAGTGAACCATTCTTGACAATAAAACAACCATTTTACATCCCAACAAATTGGACATGCAAAGTTCATGCAAAAATCATCCATTGTTGAGGATAGGTATGCTGGCACTTCAGTCGCAAATTGATTATTAAATAAATCAATACTTTCGCCTATTTTTTCCTCAACAAAGGAATTAATTGTATGATCAAAAACGCATCCATGTTGACTAAGGTATTCCCATTTAATTATTACTAACCTATCCTCGTAAATTTTTCTCATGATTGGAATATTTTGTCTAACAAACTTTACATTTAATAGTATTTTTTTAATCAGACTCCAGTCAGAGATGTATCCAAGTATTTTTTTCCACAAATCAACGTCCCTTAGATCTTTATGCAAAAAACATCTGAGTTTTTTATTGTTTGATAATTCCTTAAAATATAATCTACTATGAGTTTTCCAATCCCACACCACCTTCCTTCGTTTCTTCTTTTGTTTAATCGACATACAAAAAAACAAACTCTTGTTTTTTTTTTAATTAGAAGAAAGGTCTAATACAAACCTTGTCTTGGAGCCGGATGAAAAAAGAAGTTTCCCTCCCCCATTGCAGAGAGACCAAAGGTTCGCGGTTCTAGAATATTTCATATACCCCTCTGATAAGTCATTTAATCGACAAATTAATGAACTTCAAATTCAAACTCTCGAGCGAAAAAATTGAATGTCAAGTAGATGACTCAATGAACAGAAATATGAAAGAAATAATGAACTTCAAATTCAAATTCAATTAACGGGAAACCCGGGGGGTTTGCAATGTGTTTTAAAACTTTTTTTAATTAGAATTTAACCTTTCCAGTATAAACCGTATATACCTAATACTGAAACTAATGAATCTGAAATAAAAAATGTCTTATCATCGGATGAAAAAAAGTCAATTTTTTAATTCAGTTTTTTTACTTGAACATACAAAATGTCTTGTTTGATGATATTAAGTAAGAATAACGTTTTATTTAATTTTTTCCTTTATTTGATATTTAAAAAAAGATCAAAGAATAATACAACTTCTAGTTTTCCTAACTTTTACAACAGTTAGATCCCTAAATTCGTCTATTCTCTTAAGATTTGATTGCTTTAAAGGGTGAAGCTCATCTGAACTTTTTATTCTTCGTTTATAATCTTCCACTTCTATCAGTTTTTTAGACGCCCTTAATTCATATGAGTTTTTGTATGCGTCGAAAAGTGTATCGAAAACTTCATCTTGGTCTAATCCAGTTGGATTGTACTTGTTAATTTTAATAAGTTCTTTGAGTATGTGTTTAAAACCTGATATGTAAGTTGCTTGTTTCAAATGAAAGTCTGACACTGAAACATCAGTTTTTGGTTTATTTCCAACGTCTTTCTTCTCATCACTCTCACTACTCTTTTCTTCATCCGTAGGTGAATTTTGATAGGCTTCATCAAAGGCTTCTTGGGATATACATACAATCTCATTGGCACTTATATTACCATCTTCCTTTGCTGATTTGAAAAATTCAAGTAATGCCAATCCCATCACTTGGTGATTTTTTGGAATTACTGATATGTAATGCAATGTCTTAATTTTGTTACAACATTCTTCACATAAACATTTAATTGTGTCAATTTTTATAGATTTTGAACAACTATCACAAGACGCAAATTCATGTTCATTTTCTGAACCACTACTGTTAGTAGTCAAAGAATCATCACTTTTGACTACATTAATTTCCTTAACAGTTCCGTCTTCAATATTTCGTATCACTATTTCATTTTCTTTCTTTTTCATAAAAAAATATATATATATATATTGATCCGTTGTAGCGGGGAAAATAAATTTGATGTAACCGAAATTGATTTTTTACTGAAGAATGTTGGTATTTATTTTTATTTTTTCCTTTCAAATTGGATTTTTTTATTGTAACACATATTATTATTTTTTTTTTTCAATCAATACTCAAATTAAATTAGAAGAAGAAGAAAAATGCAATCTTTCTGTATTTCTTCAAAACCACATGATACCTTCGTCTATGAGATTTGGTAACACGATATTCTCTTCCAAATTTTCCTTTAGATACATAACAGCTTCTCTGACAACACCCCTTTCACGTCTTAACTTATCATCGTCAGAATATAACTTGTACCAATCAACCAATCTTGGAATGAATAACTTTGCGCCAACAATAGTCTTTGTTGTAACCAGAGCAAGAAACACTAATAACATTGGATTTGTCATTCTAATTGAAACTAATAGTTGTGCAAGACTCAATAGAGATTCATTGTTAGTATTTGCAGGTTTTTTACCAAGAAAGGAATAATCTTTTCCAGTCCTTGAATAAATCTTAACCAAAATAGATTCTGCTGCTTTAAAATTACCAACAAGTTCTTTTGGAATATACTTTATCAAATAGTATAACTGTCTCATAGAGTCCTTCAGGTCTCTCTGTAATTTTTGACTAATAGAAACATAGGAATTTAAATATTGAATCAAAACTGACGTAACAACAGATATTACACTTATTAATTGATCTCTGTCAAGTTTCTTCTTCCTCAAATCAAACATTATGAGTATTTTTAATAGTTCAACCAATCCCATAACATCGCATACCTTCAATTTGTAACCTTCGTTAATAAATCTCCTCAAATGGTTGTATTCACTCTTCTTCTTTCTTTTGTTAAGAATAAGCAACAGATAATTCTTCCAGCCTTCACTAGGTTTCATGAGATCTCCACTCGACATTGTTGCATTTAGAAAGGAAACATGACCGTAGTATTTTCCGTTACTTTCTCCATATTCACAGAACAGAGTCTTTAAAACTTCAAGAGGGGTAAGTTCATTGACATCATACAATGTTCTTACAGACAAGAAGTCTTCAAATAACGAGAGTCTTGATATTCTAATCATTGGCAAATCAAATATTATGTTCTTTTGTGCCCACATTTCAGGGAACCTCCTCATTCCATTAAAGAAAAACTTCTTTCTCTTGTAAATATAAGTTACCAACATGTTCTCGAGTCTATTATGCGCAAAGTACACAAAGATTTTTGGCAGTTTTATCTTCATTTTCATTCTACACTCCTTATTTATCGCTCCAAACAAAGAAGAAACTCTATACTGTTGTTCAGGACTATAAACATACTTTAGTGGGAAAAGATGAATTCCATTTATTCTGTTATTAAATGGAAAGAACCCGGGATTCATAATTTCATCAAACAACTATTCTGTCATTGAAATAACGAAGGATTTTGAAGGATCTTCTTTTTGTATTAGAAAAATATCTTCAATGGTGTTAACGTTCAAATATTCAGCATGTGGTTGAAGTTGGTACGATGTAGTTGTCTCTTGAAATGTTCTAACATGTTCACTCAAACCCGTCAAATCCATGTCAGGCAAGACTACTATTGTTATTTCTCCTCTACTTTCTCCTTTGGGATAATAAATTGCATCGAATATGATTTTCAGAACTTTAGAAACTTTCAAAGTTATTTTTGCTCCATTTCTTGGTTCCCATTCCTTAATTTCAGATTCTATTTGATTTATCACGTCTACCGTTTTTTCAGTGACTCCATCCAAATCTTTAATCTTTTCAAGCGCTTGATGGGGAAAATACATAAATTGTTGAAAGACCCTCAAGAACTCCAAAACATCATTGATATTGTCGGCAATCGAATAGTTAACATCACCAACCTCTGAAGTTTTCAAAAACAAGGGATTTTTCAACAATGCCTTTATGATCTTTGGATCGTCAAAGAACTGCATTGTTTCATGTGCATAAAAATTGAGTAGTTTACTCGCTTTACCATCCAATTTCTGATCAACCAATATTTTGCAATACTCTACATGAAACGGGAAATAAACACGGTTTTTAGCAATATGACTCGTCAGTTTTTCAAGAGAGTTTTTTACAGAATATTTGTATATGTACCTATAATCACAGAGTTTGTTAAGACCAAAGAAATCTCCAAATTGAATAATGTCCGCAATTACATTTCTCCTGAAAATCACAGTGTTATCGTAAATGTAATAATTCAAATTCAGTTTGTATGGACCTTTAATTTCGGAAACTCTATCAGCACTCTCAACCATTTCAGGTCCATAAAATATTCTTTTGAACATTTCAACAAATTTTGGAAACTCATCGTGTTCGAATATAGATAACAACTCTTCTTCTTTGTCTGAGAACTCAATATCCGAAGAGAACACTACAATGAAATCAAGTTCATCCAAAAGGTTTTGTTTTTTTTTAATACTTGTGACAAACTCCGAAAAATCTTGCATTTCTTCAATAAAAACCAAGAATTTGCGCCTTTTCATCTGTAATGCTGGTAGTTTTTCCGGAATAGAAGTTAATCTTGAAAGAAGGGGTTTATACTTGGTCTCAAGTATGTTTTTGAGGTACATAATTTCATTTTGATTGAAAAAAACTACTGATTGACTAACATTTTCAACGTAAACCAAGTAGAATAGAATGTTCGTCAAATACAAGTGATCAAGAATTACAATAGAATTCGAGGGTGAAGGAAGTACCTTTGAGAACATACGCCTTATGTGCTCAAGTAAATACCCCTTTTCGTTAGTTTCTTTTTTAAACATTTCAACGACAATTGTTGAAATACTTTCCTCTTTCTTTGGATATTGCATATTCTTCTTTTTTTCTTCTTTTTCCCTTCTTGTTTTAAAGAAAGCTATTAGGAAAATATAACCCTAAATTTATGTTTACTAATTTCAAGTAAAATAGGTTGTTTTTTTTTTTGTCCACGAATGAAAGCCCGCATGGGAGGAAGATTGAAAAAAAAAACAAACAAAAACAACACAAAATGTGTAGGGATCCGATTTAACTTACAATAAAATCTTTGATGCCCTTTACAAGATATGTTTTGCAAATTGGACAAACTCTGTCGCTTTGACTTTCAAATTCCATTATCTTTCTACCACAATCAGAACACATACATGAATGATCACAATCTAAATTCACCGTATTAACCTTATTTTCCATGCAAATTTTACACAACCATTCATCTGCAGTATCTACGGTTGCCTTTTCTGGTTTTCTCTTTGGTTTTACTGGTCCAATCTTTCTCTTCTTTTTGTTGGGTTCATTTAACTCCTCAAACTTTAATTCTGGAAACTTTTCAAAGTTTTCACAAATAATTTCATTGTATTTTACTATAAGGCGAAATTTACTATCGCTAATCGACCTGTAAATATGATCTGACCTTGCTCTGGCAGTTTTAATTTCTCTACAAAAGTAAAGGTTTGTTAGAATTGCATCATCAGAATCTCTTTTGAGTTTAAAGTCATTAGGGTCCATTTTCACAACAAAACCTAGTGCTTTGATTGTCATCAAACCTCGATCCAATTCAAATCTGTAAGTTCTATCATTAAGTGTCATAATACTTGCTTTTCCGTTTCTACAAAGTATGGCTGTTTTCATTGAATTTATCATGGTAACATTTCTCATTGTAATTGATGTTCCTCCTCTTGCTACTAATCTTTCATTACAGCCCAAACCACTTCCAAATCTTGGTTCATCAAAATTAAATCCGTTAGTAATGCTATGAATTTCTTCCTCATCACTAGCACTCACAGTAGTGCTTCCGCTATCGCTGTCTTCCTTATATTCTCCTATTGTCAGTATTTTGTTTCTCTTCCTCTTTCTTCTTTTAACTCTCCTTCTTATTAGACCTTTCCTTTTGTTCTTATTTAGACGGTTGTTCATTGATCCAATCATCTTGTTTCCATGTCCTTTGTCATTGTTCATATCCCCATAAACTACGCAATTGTTACCGTTGATGGTATTCATGTTTCCATGCACTGTACAGTCATTCCCATTAATGGTGTTCATATCACCTCTAATTGTCTTTCTATTTTCATTTACTGTAAGCATACTACCTTTGATCTCGTCGTTACTTCTATTTAATGATCTTCTCTTTGAAATTTTCTTGTTTCTGAATTTTTTCTTACGCATAGTAGACAGTTTTATTCTTGATTTGTTCTACTTCAAATTTCCAAGTTTTTTTTTATTATAATTAGAACATTCTAGTTAAGGTAATGTGGGGGAAAAAGTATTATGAGAGTACAAAAAAAGAGGAAGAAGAGGTTTATTTATCAAACAAAATACTTTTTCAACCGACCAAAATATCTGTCACAAAAAAGTAGATTCAATTCGAAAAAAACTAATTCCCTTTTCAATAGAAACTTCAATTATCACATTTTTTTCTTGTATACGCAATTCAAGTTTGATAATTATCTTGAACATAAAGCAAACTTGAATTTGTTGTATCAAAAACTTCAATGTTGTATTTTGAATCGATTGCTATACATCCACCACTGTTTTTCCGTAAATTTTTACTTTCAAATGTTTTAACTATGGAATTTTTAAGAGAATCTTTCAAATATTTCATTCTACATGCAATATTATGTGATACCATTTCTTGTATGAATTTTTCTCCAATTCCAGTACAAGATACTGCACAAATACCGTTTTCAGCATAAGTTCCTGCTCCTACTATTCCGACATCACTCACACGGCCTCTAATTTTTCCAACCAAACCACCAGTACTTGTACCAGCACACAAATTTCCATAAATATCTTGACATACACATCCAACAGTCCCAAAGTTCCCAAAGTTTTCTTCACGATATTTATCTTTTATATTTATTTTGTTTTCAGTATTCCAATCAACTTTCTTTGTATAATTAACCGTACTAGTACTTATTCCAAAGTAAAAATCGTTTCTGAGATCGAACTGAAGAAGTTTTGCAAATTGATATGCTCCTTTACCAGAAAGGACATAAGTTTCTGGGTTGTTTTGAATCAACAGTCTTTTTGCTATAGAAATTGGATTTTTAACACCATAGATTGATTGAACAGTACCACTTCTTTTGTCACTTCCTTTCATAATACAGGCATCCATTTCAACAACAGGACTTCCAGTTCTAAATGTCACTGAACCCTTACCTGCATTGAACATATCGTTATTTTCCATTTCAATAATCATTTTTTCAACAACATAAAGAGACGTGTTTCCATTTTTTAATAAACTCTTTCCTTCTTCCAAATACGATTTCATGTGTTCCTCCTCATATATCTTTTTAATATCATGTTGAAGATTACTTCTTGTGATCCCTCCGTGAATTGCAATTGCCCATTTTTTAATACTCATAGTAGTAGTAGTGTGAAATCATCATCATCATCTTTCTCATTTGTATGTGTTTGTACTAATAAAAAACAATATTGTTTTTGAAAAATAATTTATTTCATTGTTTTTTTTTATTCGTAGAAAAATCTTATTCCAAATAAAGAGAGAAAAAGAATTGTTGCGGCGAACGGGGTGACAAAAAAATTTCGGAAATGGGAAAAAGAAAGACACCAAATAAAATCAAAGAAGGTCATTTTTCTAAAAAGAAACATAATAAAGAGAACCAATTCTCTTCAAAGTTGATGAATTGTAACAAATGTAAAGCTAAAAAGAAAACTACGAAAAGCTTTGTGCAATGCAGAGATTGTAACGATAAATATTGTGCGAAACACCACAATTTTACCGGATGTGACTATTGCGATGCCACAGTGTGTGTTCACTGCATAAATGGATGTTATAATCAAGAATGTCGTGAGCATTTGGATGGCGAGTCAAAAAAACCAACTAGAGTTTGTGATGAACATTGTTTTACTTGTTGCAACTGTTGGCAAACATTTTGTTCAAAATGTGAGATAGATGTCAAAGATCTTAAAGAGGAACAGTTGAGATTCGGAAATAAGTGGTGTGTGTGTTGTGTTGAAGATGACGCAGAATAAAGACAATATTTTTCAATCTCTTTATTTGTCCTTCCCCAAACCGTCCCAAACTCAATTAAAGTTGGGAGGCAAAAAAAAAGTGGGGAAACGATAAGATGAATTTGCGTATCTTGGTTATCTTACTTGCAATATGCTGCTTATCAAACTGTTACAAAAGAGAATTGTCGGTTATGAAATTGTTTAAAGAGGAAAACGAACACTCTAAGATATTCTATGTTTTGAGTTTTCAAAGGTCTTTTACCGAAAGGTATTTCGAAGGAACGTTATTTATAAATGGAGTTGCAGATGGAAACCCCATTATTTATGGTGGTTCAAAACATTTTTGTCTTATTGCTTCTGCAAAGTTAGAATCTTTTGTAGAACCCTATAAAGTTGAGATTGAATTTGATCTAGAAGGTGATATAAAGTTCGGACATATGGTTTTAGTTGATGTTCAAACTGTAGACGACTATTTTGCGCTTCAAAAAATATTTGATATATGTACTAATAAACAATGAGTTTCTTTTTTTAAACGTATAAACTGTAATATAAAACTTTAAAAGTCAAAAGTTTATTAAAAAAAATAAATGAACAACGTTATGGACGATCTCCAGGGTAAACAAGTTCAAAAACTTAAGCAGAAGAGAGCCAAGCTTGCTTTAAAAAACAAAATACTAGTTTGTTGTTTCGTCCTAATCTTGATTTGTGTACTTATTTTCGTAATCATATTGATTATATTTATACTTTCATTTCGTCCTTTCGGAGGAAAAAGACGAGATATTGAAACCGGAACAACAGTTCTGAGTACCAAACAACTTTCAAACAATTATTTTGACGATTCTATGATCGATAACAAAGTGGATCCCTGCAAAAAGAACAAATACCACTCCTACATTTGTGGTAAAAACTCAAAGTTTGACAAAGACTCTGAAAATACAATCAAGTTTCTAATGAGTAGATTAAACACTACAATTCAAGTTGGAGACTACACAACAAAACCACCTTTATACTCGGAGTATTATTTCAATATGAACAAGTTTTACAAGTCCTGTATGAACTTCAAAAAGTTTGAAGATATTTCCTCAGTGAAAGTATGCCGAAAGAAAACTGTTAAAAGTTTGTTGAGATCTATCAGTGGAGCCAGGACTCTGAAGAATTTGATAGAACTAATGTTGATGATGATGGATTGTAATTTGAAATTACCAATTCAATTTGAAATAGTAGATTCTCCTCTGTATCTTGATTTGAATGGAGAAAAAGTGGTTTATTTTTACAAAGAACATGGATTCCCTTCTGAAATTGGAAAGAATTTTGTTCAGAAAGTTTTTACAAACTATTTTCCTTTGATAAAATTTGATACAGACAGATTGAGAGAATTGGAAAATTCCATTCATCCAAAAGATGTATTTGTCAAGTTATCAGATTCTCAGTGTTTGAAATATGGAGTTGTTTCTTCTAAAATTTTTGGAGATTCTTCCTCCCCATCAAATTTGAAAAGTGATATTTTGAAACTTTTAGTACGAAAAAGAAGAGGAATTAATAATAAGGAACCAAGGAGGAGGACAGATTACATTTGTTTTTGGAGTATCAGATACACGATTTCAGTGTTGAGGCACTTTTCTAATTCCAAAAACTTACAGTTGTGGAAGAACTATTTGAAATACTATGTAGTCATGAACGTTCTTGAGACGATTCATATTCATAAAGTTAATAATGAAAGATTTTGTTTGGATCAAGTTTTAGACCATTTCCCCATTTCATATTGTAAGTCTATTCAAAGTAGAATTTACAAGTTTGATGAATACTATATTAGCTCCTCTAAAGTATTTGAGGACGTTTTTAAGTTTGCTAAAAAGGAAATAACATTCAATTATCGAAACTATGGGTTGAATTGCTTCGAAAGGGACAGAATACATTTTACTGACATAATTAGAGAGTTTTCAGATCTGAAAATTTACAACGGAAGATGCATTTTGACATACTCAGATAGAAAGTCTTTCAATTCTGAGATGAGTTCTTTTATGGAGCCAGATAAATTTATCGAAAATACATTCAAGCTTTATAGTAGGAGGTGGAGGTTAAATGGAGGAGGTAGCGATTTTCATACTAGTGGAATGTTTAGGTATTTGACAAAAAGGGCAATGTATTTTGATGAAAACAAACACACGATTGTTGTTCCTATAGGAGAAATAGTAGAACCCTACTACTCTACGTTTTACAATGATATCGGGAAGTTTGGAACTCTTGGTTACGCTATTTCTCATGAGATTTTCCACTCAATTCTAATGCTACTAAGAAGACACAGAAGATTTGATTGTATTCGAGATATGTGGAAGGATAACTTTGGTGTGTTAGAAATATCAGCAAATAAAGTTTTTGATGAAAAACTTAGCGATTTGTTTGGTTTAGAATTGGTAATTAGGTTATTTAAACACAAAGAAGAGGAAGATAAGAGAGTAAAGAAGGTGAATTACGAAGATGTATTCAAGACAGTCTTCCAATATTTGTGTAACAAAATTAAGTGGGAGTTTAAAACAGATTCCCCTGATGGTCACCAATATTATTCGTTTAGAGTTAATTCTCTGATTGAAAACATGAAATATCAGAGTTTAGAGACTTTCAGAAATGTGTATAATTGTTAGAAAGAAAACAAGACTTAAATATTAATTACTGTATATTACACTAGTGTTTTTAATAAAAAAAAAACAACAACAACAAGTTTCAATTCTTTCGCAAAAAAAAAAAGAAAGGAAAAGAAAGGTTAGTCCTCACTCTTTTAACGTCCGACCAGATAAACGGGGTGACAAAAAAATATGAAGGATTTACTTGAATACATAGCAACCTTTGACCCAATTGTTGTAGCTGAGTACGAAGAACACAAACGACAGGATCCCTTATTCTTTAGTCAAATAAATCATGAGTATGGAATCTCTAATTGGATTTCTCAGTTTGGAAAGGAAAAGCTCGGAGATTACTTACGAACTTCTAGCAGAATTAGATTGGAAGTGAGAGACTTTGGTAGTTTTGATGGAACTGGCGTAATTGTTTCAATTCCAAGTGTGAGTAAAGAACATTTTACAGAATTTGTTAAAAAACATGGTTGTAGTGATATAGTTGATTGTGAAGGAACAAGTATCATGGACAAGAACAGAAAACAGATTTCTAAGATGGGACCAGAATTCTATCTAGTTTCAAATAAAGATTTTGAAGAAACTCTACCAATTAAACGAGATTGTGCTTATCACCCAAAAATGTTATTCATTATGAAGAATTATTCGTCCTTTTTTCTTGGGAAAATGGCTCAATTACTTACTCAAAGAATTTGTTTTGTTGATTCTGGCCCCAAGGCTGTTCAAATCGGAGATAATATTGAAGGATTCCTCAAGCAGTTGTTCTCAGATAGCATGAAAGCTACAAAGATCCAATCCAAGAGAGAAGGGAATAAAGTTTACTCATCAGAGGATATTCTGAAGATGTTTCAATCTGCTAGAAAGTTAATATCTGGAAATATTGACACTTTCAAAAAGGATATGTTGGAGAACATGAAGTACAACTATGGAAGTGTAATTATTGAGTGGATCGGAAACTTACCAGATTTCTGGGAAAAAATGTACAACACCTCTACATATCAGTTACAGAAGGCCGACGAGCTTAGAATCATTGAATCTAGCATTTCAAATGTCTTGAGATCCAAATTTGGAGATAACTTTAAGACAATGATTGACGTTTGTGATGGAGTACGAAAAGTTTCTTTTGAGAAAAAACCTAACGTTGTAGAAAAAAAGGTCAATATTCGATCAAAGTTGTTTTCCAAGTTAACTGTACCTTGTATATTCTGTTTTAAGAAGGATTGTCAGAGTAAAAAAAGGGGAGTTCAAATTGGAGTTCTTGCTGAAAAACAAAATCATACGTGCCTTTGTCCAGAATATGTATTCAATCATAAAATGAGCTCAGATATAGGTTTCGCTCAGAAGATAACACAGTTGTCATTCAAAATGGGAAGATCGAAGAATAAAAAGTCAACTGAAATTAAAGCTGTTATGTTAGTGAAGTTGAACGAAGAGTATAACCCAAAGATGCATACAATTCCAAAATCTTTAATTTCTGATAAGTCAAAGGAATCTGGAGTGATAGAAATGAAGTCTGCTGGAAAGATTAAATATAGATTGATCGGAAATCAAATAAACTATCAGGAAACTGAAGAATCTGAAGTGAAGAACTTGTCTGTTATCGAATACATAACTAAATCTCTTCCCAATGTATTGTTTTTGTTAGAAGTTGATGAATAAAAATTGACTATTATTAAACTTTTTTCTAATGTAATTTCTCTAAAAAAAAAACACACGCGCGCGCATACATAATATACAACCTACACTTTATACTCTATCTTCTTATTGTTTTTTTTTTCAGAAGAATAATGAATGAAAAAGTAAGAGACAATACGATTAAAATAAGACGCTTAGAAGATTCTGAGCCTGAAAATGAAAATGAAACTGGAATAACAGTTAGACCAATAAACGATAATGTTATTGCTAATTCGCAATTTTATTCAGAAATTTCGTTAACAAAGAACCGGAGAAGAAACAAGAGAAGGAGGAGTAAAAGAATTAAAAGAAAGAAGGAAGTAGAGCATGACGATGATGACGATGATGACGAAATGGAAGTTGAAGAACAAGATGAATTTGTTTATGATTATGACGATAGTGAAGAGTATGACTATGAAGTTTGCAGGCCCAAGAAAAGACGTAAAATAATTAATAGGGGTAGTTTTCAAAGTCCTAAGTTTGTAGGAAATTATAGTTTTGTAAGCAGAGGTGGTATAGGAAGAGGAAGAGGAAGAGGAAGAGGAAGAGGTAGAGGGAGAAGAAGAAGAAGAAGAGGAAGAGGGAGAGGGAGAATTGTTCCAAATTTTATTGGAGCTGAAGAAGGAATCCAACCACTTCGTCCAATTTTAGATGATAGAAATACAAACGTAACAAGTCTTTCTCACCGTCATTATACTAAAGATGTCCTAATACCAACAGAAATGAGGAAAAAGGTAATGAAAGAATTATTACAATACTTGAGTTTTATTCACCGCCCAATCTTCTCCTTTGTTAGAGACGTTGCTGGTTTTACTAGTAAAAGTTTATCAGATTTTCTAATTGATATTCCGTATAATGTTAACAAGTATATAAGGGCATACCAACTTGTTAATGAAGAGAAGCTACTGATGGCAACGTATCACGATTTGTTTGCAAAGTTGTTTGAATATGTTGGTAAAATGGAAGCTTCTCATGAAATTTTGGGAAAATATAACGAAGCTAAGAAGAAGAAAACTCAAATTATTAATCTGAAGAAAATAATTGAGGAAAAGAAATTAAAACAGGAAGAACATGGTGATTTGGATACAAAGTTAGCTAAAGCTAAAGTCAAAATAAAAGAGCTTACAGAACAAATTGAAAAGTTGCAAGAACAATTAAGTGAAAAGGAAAGGGTTATCTCCCCAGAAAATTTGAAGAGAATTAAAAAATTTGATCCAGGAGATGTACCATCTGTTGAACCTGTTGAGAAATTATTAATCAAAAAGGTTTTGAATACCCATTTGATTAATTTGAGAAGAATTAACTCAGCTTTGATTGATACAAAGGAGATTGCTTTTGTAGAACTTAGCAAAACCATGAAGAATATTGGCGGAGATTTGAATGAAATGTCAAATAAATTAGAATCTGGATCGTTTGAGGAAAGTAGTATCACAAATAGATTAATTGGGAGAGATGTTTTTTCAGGAACTTTCAATCTACAATCAAGTCGCGATTGGACAAATAGAGATTATGATAGTGCTTATTTCAAAGAAAAGACTCAAAAGGCGATTTACTATCATTTGAGAAGAATCCGAAAAGACGTTGATACAGACAAAATAATGAAGTACATAAAATTCAACCTTCCAATTAGATGGAAGGAAAATTTGACAAGTCAAACTACTTTTGCACTCGATAAAGTTAAAGGTTCTTGTAACGATAGAAGGAATTTAATTACGATAGAGGCAATTCTTAGACAAAGAGAGGTGTCAATAAGGTTTTCAAAACTTGTTGGAATTTTATTGAATGCAGAAGAATTTGACAAATCTTCAAGACAGCCAGGAGGAAAATACCATGCGGAAAAGGTTTTTGAAGGTAGATACAAGCAAGAAGAATACAAAATATTGAATTGGTTCAGGGGAATGAGATACGATGGGAGATCATTTGTGCCTCTTCATGCATCTGCAGGTAGTATTAATTTTGTTCCAGGAACACAATTATCTTCTGCACCAACTGTAGCTTCAATATTAGGTTTAAGAATATGAATTTAAGGAAAAAAAGAAGGATAATCAAAAAATTTGATTAAAATTGTAATTTTTTTTTTTCCCTCCATCCTAAATAAAACTTTGTTTAGAAAATGTTTTTTGTGAAATATTTGAATAACCCAATACTATAAAAGTAAAAATTTAAAATAAAGTTATAAGTGAAACACTCTTGTTCTAAATAAATAGAGTTTTTTTAAGAAGAAAGAAGAAACTAAAAAAAAAAAATGAGTGAAAAACAACAACAACAGTACACTTATCAAGTTATTGGGCACAATCCTATGGGAGGAGGACATCCAACTGTTTTTGGAAGTGAACCAGTTGGAACAGTGTGTGATGATTACACTCAGTATAGTAAAGATCCTACTATGATGCGTCCTGAACAACCTTCTACTGTTCCAACATATCCTGAACAATCACAGCAGTTGTATCCGCAGCAAATGTATCCAACTAATCCTCAAAAACCTGTGTTGTATGTTAATCCACAAAGTGGGGGAGGAACTCTTTACTTTAATTCTCAAGCTCAAGGCGGAAATATTGGTGTCAATGTTGGAGGAGGAGTAGGAATAGGTACCGGTATGAACATGAAAGTTCCAAATGATTTTTCTGTTTCGGCGCATATTGGTAAGGCTATTGGAAGTCTTGGTATTAGCGGAACTTCCAAACAAATTACTGATAATTTGGGAAAATCCAATCCTATGTCAGGTGATGAGCAGATAATGACGTTTTATTATGCATTCCAGGAGACTCCTAATAAAATTGGTACCAAGGCTAAAATTGGGGCATATGTTAAGAATGTCGATGAAAAACAGATTCAGAAGATGGGAATTCTCAGAGCTCTCCATGAACAAAATATTACCAGTATCAGTTCAGAAATTGGTTCTGATACCAAGTTATTTGAAGTTTTAAAAAGTGCAGGAAAAAAAGTTATGTTTGGAATCGAAGAACCAACTGTTGTTCATATTCACAACACGTACGCCTTTGATATTGCTATCAAAATACCTGGTGTTAAGAATACTAAAAATTGGGGATTGGATACATTTGCATTTTTAGCTCCTGGTAACATGTACACAGCACTACAAGGAAAGAATTTGGAGCACATAAAACTTGAAGTGGATCGAAAGGAATCTGAATCGATGTCTGATGACGATATCAGACTTTTGAATAAAATTGACGAAAAAGCCCTTGAAAATCTGATTGAACCGGCTAAGGATGTTAACGGAGCAAGTTTCCTTAATTTCAACACTGCGATCGGGTTGGAACTTTATAAATATATCACAAGACATGATTTGGCTGGACTAAAAGATGCATTGATGAATGAAAAGACAGTTGATCAACAGATGATGAGAGTGAGGGTAATAAACAAAGATGTCAATTATTTGAAGTACTGTTTGAAAGAGAAAAAGGATAAATGTTACAAAATTGCTAAGAATTTACCGATTCATTGTCACAAAATTGATGCAAACGTGGGATTTGTTAATTGGTCAAAAGAAAGGAAATATGGAGCAAGAGAAGGTAAACTTGTTGTTGGTGTTCAATACAAATTCAAAACTTACATCTAATTGCAATACGCGGTGGTGGTGGTGGTGGTGGTATGTAAAGACAGAGAGATGACGAGATGAAATTTTATTTTTTAACAACAACAGCAAAAACAACAACCACTGAAGAAGAAGAAGAAAACAACAACAAAAAAAAAGTGTACATTTTTTTTTTGGAATAAATTGAAAAAAAAAATAATATCAGATTATAATGTACAGTATGAAGAAATTCATGAATCTTTTTTCTTTTCAAAAAAAAAAATAATTAATTAACCAAAATAGTTCTCTTATACTCAATTTTTTTCATAAATCCGAACTTGAACAAATAAAAAGGGGGGGATAAAAATTTCTTGGGTGTACTGGAAGACCTTCTAAAATTTAGAAGTTAACGACTTAAACCACACGAGTTTCTCCTTTATTATTTGAGTTGTACTATGTCAACGACAACAAAAATTGAAATTGGAGAGGAAGAACATTCCTTGACGATTCCTATGATAGGAGCAAACATAGATTATTATGAGGAAGACGATGAACACATTGTTGAGGATGAGATTCTAGATGTTCAAGATGATGAGGATGATTATGAAGAAGTGGAAGTAGAAAATGACAAACGAGGTGAACAAAGTGAAAAAGATTCAAGAAACAAGGTCAATGATCAAGATGGTGATGTCGTTATGAATGATAAAGAAATTTCAGATGATGATGACGATGTCGCAGAAGAAGGAAACGTTCAAAACCCCACAAAGGTTGTTGTCGCGAGATCTGGAAAGACTTTTAAAGGGTATAAAGGGACAAAACATTATGGAAAGACGAAAAGACCGTACATCAGAAAACGACGTAATTATGGAGATAATATTCAAGGAATCACAAAACCTGCGATTAAAAGACTTGCTAGACGTGGTGGTGTAAAAAGGATAAAGAGTGATATTTACGACGTTACTAGATCAATACTCAAAGAATTTCTTAAAAACGTAATTAAAGATACTGTGACGTATACTTCTCATGCTAGAAGAAAGACCGTTAGTTCAATGGATGTAGTTTATGCTTTGAAGAGACAAGGAAGAACTTTGTATGGATTTGGTAAAAATTAAAAAAAAAACAAATCAATCAACCCTCCCCTTCTTTTTTTTTTTTTCCTATTAAACAAATTATGTATGTTTACGACACTCTGCGCAAAGACATTCCAGCGATATTAAACTATTACTATATTCGTTACTTTTATTCCAAGATAAAGGTCTCTTAATCTTATTTTCACAACATAAACATTTTATCTCGTTTGTTTCCTTTGATGATTTGAACTCCTTTCCATATTCTTTCGTCGTTTCTATCACTTTGGAAATTTCAATCTTTTGTTCTTTTGTTCCTACATCATTATCGTCTTCTTCGTTTTCGTTCATCTTACCTTCCTTCCTTTGTGGATCCAATTTTTCCTCTTTGTCTTCCTTTTCTACTCTACTTTTCATTGCGTAATATAAAACCTATTTTCAATTAAAAAGTTAGTGTTTTTTTTTTAAAATAATCCCTCCCTCTCCCTCAGTTTTTTTTTTCTTCATCCAGCTCGTATCCCCCCAATTCCCTGTTTTTTGTTGTTAGTAATACTTACTGGTCCAGATCCACAGTATGAAGTCATTACTCGGACATCACTCTGGTCATTTTTCTTTGTTATCTTTATCTCGCTTGCTTTCCTTTCGTAGTAAAACTCGTTATTTTTGTCAATATTCTTCCATCCAAGCTCGCATTCATCTACGAACCTTTTACTTGCATCTTTGGTTGTCGCGAAAACGGCGATTGTGTACGGACGGTGGAAATCTTTTTCGACGTTAACCATGACGGATAGGCAGGTGTAAGCTAATGTTATTGTTTTACCCATTCTCCTAGCGGAGTTAAAAAAAACTTCATCGTAAATGTCTTTCATGCCGTGTCTAGCTAGTATGTCGACCCTATCCTTGTTCCATTCGTCTCTGTAAATGTACTTGAATAGTGTAGGAAGTACGACTTTTACAAAATCCAATTGATAATCATACAGGCTTATTCCCTTTAAATTAGTAATTGTTCTAATTATTCTTCGGATAACCAAGTCTCCTTTGTTAGGAATTTTCATCAACTTATGTTTTCGACTATTAGGAGTGTTGATATTTTCCATGACATAGTCCAAACTAATTTCTTTGTAAATACTCCTGTGGTATTTTAAGAAGTTCAGAACCTTTCCTTTGCCCTTCTGAAAAAATAATCTTTGTTCTTCTAGCTTCTCTATACTCAACATTGATTTGGAATCATGAAATTATTTTTTTAAATAATTTAACTCTATGGAGTATAATATTTACCCGTTTTTATTTAGAATAAAAAGTACCTCTTATATT
>Ga0114925_10000419_pt1 | contig 18581 bp, 19 predicted proteins | sample SumtaG_2_FD_87287 | JGI IMG/M metagenome (GOLD analysis project Ga0114925, IMG submission 87287) | Deep subsurface microbial communities from Indian Ocean to uncover new lineages of life (NeLLi) - Sumatra_00607 metaG | ecosystem: Environmental > Aquatic > Marine > Oceanic > Sediment | place... | reverse complement strand
TCCCTTAGTTAAAATTTCTTCAGATTTGAATTGATCAAGACCTATGACTTTTGAAATTTTATTTAAGGCAGCTATAAAAAGAACTACTCCTAAAAAAGTTGTAATAATTCCTATAATGCTCAAAAAATACCCTTGAAATAAACCAAAATTAACAAAAGGCTCCATAATTATTTGGTTGGAAGGGATTAGAAAAGTCCCAAGTGAACCATAAATCCTAGGTTGTGTTGTAAAATGAATTAAAAAGGGAAATAGTGTTATTATGAAGGACAAGAAACCATTGACGATTTTAGCAAGTGGGGCGTATTTTTCATCATCATGATAATATAGAATATATGTTAAAAAATAGATGCCTCCTATGTTATACACTAAAATGTACCAAAACAGAGGGTTTATTAAGAGATTAAGGAAAAGATCATGTAATAATGTCATAGGCTCTAAAAATATAAAATCTAAACGGTTTTTTAATTCTATCCTATTTATAAAAAATAACTACTTAATTTTTTGAACTATACTAACTTAAAAAGAAGGAAAGGAGAAATAAATTCAAATACAGTATCCCATAAAAGCAGTTTTTGATCAAACATATCATAATTTTATAGAGGGTTGAAGTTTAAAACAGATTTGAATAATATTTCTTCCTTTTTGAAGTAAAACATATTAGAGAATTATAAAGTTATGTGCAATTCTTGCATCATTTGAAAATAAGAATTAAGGTCCAAATTTGAAGCTTTTCAATATTCATGCAAATTTGGCAATTATCTTAATAAATACTATATTATTAAATTAATCAGTTTTAAAACCAAAAAAAGGTGTACTATAAGATTAATATAATTACATTATTTTCTTCACTAATATCTTACATTTTTATGCTATTATTACTACATCAATTTATTCAAAGACGAAAAATTCATCAATTTTTATGGACGATTGCGCTATTTTTTTATGGAACATCTACTTTAATGGAACTATTAATGAACCCTGATGTTCTCGGGTTCAATGTTATTCTTTTTAGCATTTTTTATATTACAGCAACATCATTAGTAGGATTATTAGGAGCAGGACAACTATATTTAATTGTTAAGCACAAAGTATCTCACATTTTCTTGGTATTTGTAATAATTATGTCAATAAGTTTATTGTTAGCACTAATCTTCACTCCTTTTCCAATTGGATTAAGTTTTACTGGTGAACTTGGTGAAGATATAAGGGTTATTTCGAACGGATATCCTATTTCGGTGAGGGTTTACGCGATTATCTTAGCTTCAGTGGGGGGGACATTTTTTCTCATTGGCTCTTTATATAGTTTCATCAGAGATAGAAGCAGATATTATGTTCTTTTTTTTGCAATTGGTGCTTTAATGCCTATGTTTCGCAATGTACCCTTCGGGTACTTAGGAAACGAATTGGTAGGTGTTATTTTCTTATTTATCGGTTATATCTTAAGTATTTTACACATTAAAAAGCAAAATAATTAGATATTATCAATTTTTTTTATTTTTTTAAATAGATGTCGAAACCCCATGATAGGGTGAGAATAAATCATACGAGGACCTGCATAACGCATAACATTTCGGATGTACTGCCTCATATTAGGTTCATAACAATGAACGGGACATTTTTCACAAACGGGCTTACTTTCACCAAAGCGACAGTATTTCAACCTATCATCAGCATATTCAAAAAGTTCTAAGCAAGATTGACATAATTCGATTTCTGTATTGTGAAATTTTTTACAATACATTTTTATCATGACTTTAATTGTCTTTTTTTCCTTTTCTAATCTATTCAAAGAAGTATTCATTTTAAAATCAAATTATACAAATCTTGGGTCTATTTTTTTTTAAAAGTAAAATTTGAATACTAAACTAATTCAATATTAAAATTTTAACTTTGTAGAGTTAATATCCATATAATTTAAAATTAGTGACTATTATAACTTAATTTATATCAAAAGGTAATCTTATAATATAGTCAAAATATTAGTTTAATTTTCAAAATGTAAACGATAAAAATAAAAAGTGTAATTCTTGAATATTTTTATAGTAGGAGTACGTTAATATCACTATGCCATTGGATAACATAGACAAGCAAATCATACAAGCGTTATTAAACAAAGGACGTGAAAGTTTTAACAAACTTAAAGATCTAACATTTAAATCCGGAATAGAACATATGAGTCATACAGGAATTAGAAAAAGAGTCGCTAAATTAAAGGATTCAGAAATAATGAATATACAAGGTAATTTAAACCTTAATAAACTTCAATATTATTTTGCATTTATTTTTTTGGAATTGGAGGATTATGAAAAAGTAAAAGAGATTATCGAGGCTTATTCTGACTGTCCAAGGACTTTTTTATTAACACAAGTTACAGGTCAATATAATTTAATTGTAGGAGTCACGGGGCAAAATATCGATGTTTTACATACATATTTAAATCATTGCGGACCAACGAATAAAAAAGGAGTTCTACACTCTGAGATTTTATTCACATCTAATATTCAAATCCCAAAATTTCTTCCAATTAATCTCTTCTCAAGTATCAGTCAAGAACATAAATGTGGGAATAGATGTAAAAAGTGTGAGGCATTTCTATGTGGGGATTGCAATGGGTGTGGAAATTTTTAAATTTAATAATAAAAAAATAAATACATTTCTTTAAAATTATAATAATTATGCCGTTGGATAACATAGACAAGCAAATACTAAATGCGTTGTTTAAAAATGGTCGCGAAAGTTTAACAAACCTCGAAAAAGTTGTGGTAAAATCCGATCATGAAATGATGAGTCACACTGGAATTTCAAAAAGAATTTTAAAATTAGAGGATATGGGAATTCTTAAAGTTCAAGCTAATTTGAATTTTAATAAGCTTGATTATAAAGCTCTTTTTTTATTGATAGAGATGAGTAGTTATGAAGAAATTAATAATATAATAAATGCATACTCAGAATGTCCCAGAGTTTTCTTATTAACACAGGTTACAGGTCAATATAACCTAATTATGGGAATTGTGGGGCAGAGTATTGATGTTCTACATAGATATATAAATCACTGCGGTCCTACCAATAGAAAAGGTATATTACACTCTGCCGTAATTTACATTTCTGATTTCATCGTTCCAAAATTCATACCTATTAATTTTTTTAGTGGAATAAGCAAAGAAGATAAATGCGGTAATGTTTGCAGGAATTGTGAAGCATATCTCGATGGTAAATGTGAAGGATGTGGTAACTTTTAATTATTTTAGCAAAAATAGTTTCTTTTTAAAACTGAACAACTGTTTATGTGTTATAAGTAGCCTTTAAGCTTAATTTTTTTAAAAAAAGGAAAATTATACTCAAATCGAAAAAATTAATTTTATTATATTTATTGTTAAAATTACTATTTAACTTCTTTCAAATTGAAACTTTTTAATAAAAAATACTGTTAGATTGAAACTAAACCTGATATGATTGTTAGAATAATCGATTTTCCCAATTATAATGAATTTCTTTTTATATTCGGGATTCTAGTAATAAATATATGCAATTCGATAAAATTGATAAACAAATTCTAAATGCTTTATTTTTAGATGGAAGAGAAAGTCTAAGTAATATTGGTAAAAATGTATTAAAATCAAATCAGAAAATGATGAGTCACGCTGGAATTGCAAAAAGAATTTCAAAATTAGAAAATATGGAAGTTCTTAAAGTTCAAGGAAATATAAGTTTAAAGAATCTCAATTATTATGTTGCATTTATATTGATGGAAATGAAAAACTATGAAGAAGTAAAAAATATGGTTGACGCTTATACTGAATGTCCCAGAGTTTTTTTGTTAGCACATGTCAATGGTCAATATAATTTAATCTTTGGCGTAGTGGGACAGACTATTGATGTTTTACGAAGATATATAAATTACTGTGGACCAACGAATAAAAAAGGAATTCTACACTCAGCAGTAATTTTCACATCTAATTTAGTGGCTCCAAAATTCGTGCCAATCAATCTTTTCAGTGAAGTAAGCAAAGAGTATAAATGTGGTAATATTTGTAAAAGTTGTGAAGCATACTTAGATGATAAATGTGAAGGATGTGGCAAATTTTAAATATTTTAGCATGAAATTGGTCGAATTGATAATTTTTTATAAGTTTCAGATTTAAACTAAAAAAGGAGAAAATGTCTTAAAATGAAACTGAAACTGAACTGATTGTTTAAAATAATCAAATTCCATAATACTTAAAAAAGAACCAATATTTTTGTAAACTTAAAGAATTAAATAAATTATTTAATTCTTTTAAAAAATTTAAACTAAAAATAAAAAAATAATTAAAAATTAAAAAATAAAAAAAAAAATGGTGAAAACATGGCTGTCATTTTCGAAAGTATTGCAAGTACATTATTAACAATACATCTCATTTTAGCAATAGTTCTTGTTGTTTCTTTAATAGCATCGTATTATTTCGTTGTATTTCAAGTAAAAAAGGACACAAGCAAATTTAAAACTTTTAGATTAGCGAGTTTAATTGGGATGATTTTATATTTTTCTACATGGTTCTTAGGCATTGCTATTTATCCTGTCTTCAAGGTGAATGTAATGGTTGTTGATTTTGATGTAAGTCTACCAATTTTAGCTGGACTTTTTGAAATAAAAGAACATGTTGGAGGAATAGCTGTAGTACCGGCTATTGCAGTAATCTTATTACATGTATTTTTTGATTTGTCAGACAGAGAAAATCAACCAAAATTTAAATTAGCATTACAACTGCAAACCTTTGTTACTTTTGCAACTTTATTTAAGATGATCATGGGGTTTGTATTTGTAGCTGTACATAGCATTTAGGAGGTAAAAATAATGACATTAGAAAAAAAGAAGTCAATAGCATATTTTATCTATGGATTAGTATTAGTAGGCTCCTTAGCCTATATATGGGCAAGTTGGTTTGGTATCCCTGTTTGGAGATATTTTCCTGTGCTTGATATATGGAATCTTGGGAAGATATCTGGTGAAACATCAATGGGTTACTATGGCAAGTTTTTCCTTGTTATCCCTATAGCGCTTATTGGGGCAATTATTATATTCCTTTTAGCTAAGTTCACTTCCTTATTTAGTGGTTCTAGGAGCGAAGATTTAATTTTTGGCAGTGCATCATCAGGAGCTACATTCATAGCTTTAATTTACTATATAGGTCATGAAGGTACTTCATACATTGTTAATGATGCTGGGGTTGATGCTGTATTACACGCAATAATTTGGGCAATTGTATTATTAGGACTTTTATTTTTTACCCTAATAGTTACTAAAACTGCATCCAAAGCTGTCTTTGAAAAATCAGAAGAAAGAGTGATATAATAAAATAAATTTAAATTGAAATCTTTTTATAATTTTTTTTTTTAATTATAAAGCTATACAGATACGGTTTATACAATATAATTTAAGAATCAAAGTGTTTAAGAAAATTGTCGATAAATTTTATAAAATTAGTGAATAAAGTAAATAAATCATGGTTGAAATAATTTCAAATGTTAGCATTCATTTTGGAATGATCTTAGGAGCACCTGCTTTGATATTGCTAACACTGGGCACAATACTTGTTTTAATTAATGAAAGTAGATTTGTTAAAATTCATGGATATTTTGCTATGACTTCTTGGATTTTAACACTTATTAATATTATATCTGTATTTGTTCTAAATCCGGATATTTGGGCTTCATTTAATGCAGGAATGCATTGGTCTCATATTATTTTAGGTGGATTAGGATTAATTACCGGCTTATTAAGTATGTTATTTGGTATTGCCGCAGAACGTAAGCCAGCTAAATTAACTGGATACATTACCTTAGTATGTTGGTGGGGTGCATTCTTATCGGGGTTCTTATTAGTATAAAGGAGGAGGTAATTAGGTAAAATGAATAATACTAGTGAAAAAAACAAAACTGATGGAGAAACAATCTCTAAAAAAAATAAAACGCATAGTTTCGTAGACATTATAAAGAATTTTATTTCTCCTTATCATGTGAGTTTGAATCGTTACGAACTTGAGTCTGCATCAGCAGATCTTACTGCTTTATCATCTTATCATTATAAATTTAAAGAAAAACATCTTGCAAGTTTAATAATTCGTCCTGCGAATACTCATGAGCTTTCTTTAGTAATACAAAAATGTCGAAAGCACTCAATCCCCGTTACAATAAGATCAGCAGGCACATCATTCTTTTCCTCTGCAACTCCATCGAAAGGAGGCGTTATAATTGATGTACGAAGAATAAACAAAATTCAAAAGATCGATCAAGAGAATAAGACCGTTAAAGTGGGTAGCGGAATCTCCTGGTTAAATTTAATTGAATCACTTGCTGACCTTGGACTTGCACCAAAATGTTACCCTACCAGTTTTAAAACCTCATGTGTGGCTGGTTTTATCGCTACTCCAGGTAAAGCTGGAATTGGAGTTTTGGAATATGGATCAATGAAAAATACAATTATATCTTTAGACCTTGTATTGCCTGACGGGTCAATAGCTAAAATTTCGAGAGATTCGAAAGAAACTTTATCTCTTGACGATATTATTGGGACTTATGGCATATATGGTGCTATATCAGATGTTGAATTATCTGTTACAACCCTTAAAACCTCATTAGAAATAATAGGTTTTGGATTTTCATCAATAATAGATGCTGTAAAATTTTACTTAACATTAAAAAACGAACTTCCAATCAAACCAATTTTTCTTTCAATTTCTGACCAGAATTTTGAAAAATTTTCTCATATAAGTTTTCCACACCAAAAATGGTTAGTTTGGGCAGTTTTTTACGACGAACCTGAAGAAACTTCTCAGGGTATATCGGCAGTTAAAGCCATAGCTTTAAAGATGAACGCTGTAGACATAGAAAATTATTATTTAAAAGAAAAATGGCGAGATATCAGTGATGCAGAAGTAGCGATTGGACGATCAAGCAGAAATTTAATATTTCAAGAATACTGGATTTCTGATGAAAGATTAGAAACTTTTATTGAACTATATTCTAAGCAGAGTAAAAAGTTTAAATTTCGAACAGCTCTTTATGTTATTTCAGGAGAAAAAGAACACAGTAGAATAAAGATTTTTGGTCTTACAGATATAAGTAAGCCTCGTGAATTTTTTGCAGTTAAAGCATTTTTACATGATTTCTCACTTAGAGCATTCAATCAAGGAGATAGACTCTATACGATTGGAATTGTGAATACATTTTATTTACTAAAATACCGGCCTAAAGAAGTATTACAAAGGAGAATATTGAAAGATAAACTAGACCCAGAGGATTTATTTAATTCTTATCGCATAGTTAAAGCAAAAATGAAATTCTGGAGGATTTCTCTTTTATTTAAAACTGCTAAATTATTATATAAAATATAACAAAAAGTAATTGGGGAACTAGATTAAATATTATTATAAAAACAAGCTTCAAATAAAATATAACAGTTATAAATTTAATTTAATAGACATATATATTATATAGAATTGAAAAAATAATTGGGTGTAAAAATTCCGTGAGTGAAGGAAAAGAAAAGAATGATATCAAAAATGTAATAACTACGGGTCCGCCAGTTGCGGGTATAGTGTCTCCCTCTCAAGAAAACCTAATCGAACCTATTTCCAAACTGAAAGATAGATATTCATACGAGCGTTGTACTCACTGTGGGTACTGCCGTCATGTTTGTAAAGTATATAACTATTCATGGAGCGAAACTGATTATGCAGGTGGACGAAATAGAATAATTAAGGCGTTAGCTCGTAAGGATATTAAATTTAATAAGGATGAAATAATCCCTACTGTTTTTCGTTGCATGCTATGCGGAAATTGTAAAGTAATTTGTCCTGTAGGAGTAGATACGCTTAGTGTATTCCAAGATTTTCGTAAGGAGGTTGTTCGAAAAGGATCAATGCCAGAAAAATTAAAAATTTTGAGAAATTCAATAAGAGAATATAATAACCCTTTTCTTGAAAAGCATAGCGATAGATTCAATTGGCGCGAATCTTGCATAGAAGGAGGAGAGGCTTATGATCGTGGGAAAACTCTCCAGGCTATTATTGATAATAATACAGGTTCTGAGGATTTGGCAAAACCTCAAGAAATTACCCATAAAGTTGGTTATTTCGTTGGCTGTACGTCTTCCTATAAGAATAAAGAACTTGTATCAGCAACAAGTCAAGTTTTGGGTAAATTAGGTATTAAATTCATATTTTTTCCAGAGGAAAAATGTTGTGGATCGGTATTATTTCGAACAGGATTAGAGGATGATGCGATTGAGCTTGTTAAGCATAATTATGCTATGGTTCGTAAAAGTGGTGTTAGTGAAGTGGTTTTCTCATGTTCAGGGTGTTTCTCCACCTTTACACTTGAGTACTCAAGGTTAGCCAATCGTAAACTCGAGTTTGAACTTTATCACTTAACTCAATATGTCCTTAAAATTGTAAAAGAGAGAAATCTGAAGATTAGATATACAAAACGTTCCAAAGAAGATCCATTACTTATTACATATCACGATCCTTGCCATTTAGGAAGATATTGTAACGTTTACGAAGAACCAAGAGAATTGATCCGGAGAATTGAAGGAATTAAATTATTTGAGATGAAACACAATAGAGAAATGGCTTGGTGTTGCGGTGCTGGAGGCGGTGTGAAAGCATTATATGGTGATATAGCAGGAGAGATTGGAAGAGATAGATTGACAGAGACTCGTGCATGTATGGTCAAAATACGTGAGGATCGTTTGAAAGAAGCTGTCGAGACTCATGCTGAAGTTCTTGTTAGTTCATGTGTGTTTTGTAAGAATAATTTATTCCAAGTAGCAAATGAAGATCATTCTCCTATTAAAGTATTAGATATTTCTCAAATTCTTCTTGATTGTGAATTTTATTAAGAAATTTAATACTATTAACATTAAGCTATATACTTTAATGTTTTTGGAATAGAAGCCAAAAGATTATTGTTTAAAGATAACTTCTTAAGTGAAGCGAGCATTCCAATTGAATCTGGTAGTTCCTTTAACTTATTACCCCTCAGAGAAAATTCTTTGAGAGATAATAATGAACTAATTGAATTCGGAAGACTTTCTAATTTATTCCCTGATAAATCTAAAATTTCGAGAGATGTTAGAGAACAGATGGATTCCGGAAACCTTAAAAATTGGTTATCACTTAATTTTAAGATTTTAAGAGAAATTAATTTTCCTAATGGTTCTGGTAATGTGTTTAATTTATTTAGAGACGCATCAAGAGTTTCAAGAGATAATAGTAGACTTAATGAATTCGGAAGATTTCTCAATTTATTGTTCCTTATGTAGAATTTTTTAAGAGACGGTAAACTACCAATAGAATTGGGAAGATTGACAATTTTATTCCAACCTACATATAAATTTTCTAACGATCTAAGGAGATTTATTGATTCAGGCAGAGTTGTTAAACAATTATCTTCTAAAGTTAAAGTCTTAAGTGAAGTGAGCGCTCCTATTGAATCTGGAATGTAAATTAAATTATTTCTGTCAAAATTAAGATATTCCAGTGAATTAAGTAACCCAATCGAATTGGGCAAAACTTTTATTTTATTTAAATTAATTTTTAATGATTGAAGAGATTTAAGCGATCCTATAGATTGGGGGATCTCTTCTAATTGATTTCTGCTTACATTTAGCTTTTTTAAAGATCCTAGATAACCTATTGAGTTTGGAAGCTCTTTCAAATAATTATTTTCTAAATCTAAATCTTCGAGAGAAGAAAGAGCTCCTATTGAAAATGGTATATTTTTTAATTGATTTTTACTTAAATTTAAAACTTTTAATGATCTAAGCGATCTTATAGATTTAGGTATTTTTTTAAGATTATTTCCTTCTAAATTTAATATTTCTAAATATTTGAGCGAAAAAATTGATAAAGGAAGTTTGTATAAATTACAATCCTTTAAAATAAGAGAACGGAGCGAACTAAAGCATCCTATAAACTCTGATAAAGTAATTAAATGCTCTCCTTCAAAATATAATTCGACAATTTCACCATTCTTTACTTTATATTTGAATTGTTTACGTCTTTTTTTCAAAAATGAAATTGTAATATAATTCCTTAAGATATCAGATAACTTAGAAATCGAGAGATTTTCGAGATATATATCAGGAGTTAATAATTTTTCTATTGATTTATTATAGGTTTTATCATCGAATTTTTTTATCTGTGTTATTAATGTGGTTTGAGCAATTTCATTATTAAGTCTTTCTAAGGCTTTTATTAAAGCTAACGAACAATTAAACGAAAATTCATTGTTAACTACCCATTTCAGAGGGAAAAATTTGAGTTTTTTCAGATTATTTAAATTTTTCACCCCTAGAATATCAGAACAATCTTCGAGCAGTTCTCTATAACGCCAATGTATGACTTGATCGTCAATGTTAGAAAAGTCTAATTCAATGACTAATCCTTTATTTAACTTATATTTAATTTTATTAAACTTTTTTTTTAAAGAATTGATTGTTAAGTTATTAATTAAAATTTCTGCCAATATTTTATGTGAGTAATTCTCAAGTAAATTTTCCGTAATTAAAGGCGTTAAACTTGCTTTAAATTGATCAGTATTAATTATTTTAATTTCTTCAATTAATAAGGAATCAGTTTTATCATCATTAATTTCCTCTAAAGATTTAATAATAGTAATTAAACAATCATAAGACGATTCGTGTTGAAGTGCCCATAGAAATGGTGTTAATGCTTTGTTTAGAAATTTATTTTTAATTACTTTAGCAGCAGCATACCTTAGATTTTCATCAGAATCAGAAATCAAAATATTCTCCAATATTTTAAAAACTCTGTTATGTTTAACACCAATTTTATTTAAAATCTCGATGCATTCCTTTCTGGTGGAATCATCATCAATTTTTTCTATTAAAAGAATTAATAAATCTATTGCTCGAGATTTTTGGATTATTTGGCTTCTAAAATCTTCGTAAATCTTCTGAGGAAATAAAGTCATATTAAAAAGGATATTTCTTATTGATTTTACCCTAAATCGTTTTTTGAAATTAGCGTTGATAGGCTTGTTTTTATTATAGCTTCTTTTAGAATTTTTAACCTAATTCAAGGTTTATCTGTCTAGATGAAAATATATTGCCTTCCTTATCAACTATCGAAAAATTGACATGCGATGAATTTGACGTAAGTAATTCGAAGTATCGACCTATCATTTCTTTATTTTCAATTTTAAATTCGGGTATTTTTATTTTAGCTTTTTCCTCTAATTTTTGTAATTCCATCATAATTTTTTCAATTCTTTTTTATTTATGGTTAATCTATACCTTTAAATGATAATATAGATTACTTGATATATAAGCTTTTTTATACCTGGCTAATTTAAACAATCCATCTGCTTTTGGTTTCGATTTCCAACAAGTTTAAGCAAAAATATTTCAAAATGAAACTTAAAATAGTGTCTTAGTATAGTTGATAGATTGTTAAAAAAAAATTACTTGTTTTAAAAACATGGGATTAAACCGCTTCATATGCTTCAATAATTGCAGAACAGCCTCCACACCTTACACAACCTGCATTATTTTCTAACGGATTGACTCCATACTCGTACATCATTTCTGCAGTTCTTTTATAAATTTCTAAAAAGAATTTATGATTCATTAATGGGAAATTAAATTTATTATCAGGAATTGATCTTACTGGCACTATATATGTAATAATTCCTAATGAAATAAGTCTCTCAAGATTTCTCATAAATTCCTTACAATTTTCTCCAAACCCGCATAATAGAAATGTTTCTACTTGGTTTTTTCCAAAAATATCTAGTGCATGTAACCAATTATCTTCAAATAATTGATAAGGAATTTTTGCTTTTCCTGGAGTAATCATTTTGCGTAATATTTCGTCGAGAATTTCAATATGGATGCCAATGGTATCTGCTCCAGCTTCTTTCAATTTATTAATATTTTCTAAATTTTCAATAGGTTCGATTTGAATATGTAAGGAAATATCACTATGGTCCTTTTTAAGTCCTTCTAAGATAGTTACATACCGATTTATTAATTCATCGTCTTCAACCATAGTTCCGCTAGTCAAAGTCATATGTTTGCATCTTCCTTCAATTTTTGCTGCTGTAATAACCTCTGATATTTGTTCATAATTCTTCTCTAAAACTGTTGCGTCTGAATTCAAACTTAATTCAATTCCGCAAAACTTACAGGCTTCTCCACAAGCCCAATATTTACATTTTTGATAAATAGTACTTGCTAAGCAATCTTTACCGTGTGATAAAGCTATTTTTTTCATTAATATCCCATCAGATGTTTTTAATTTATAAAACTCTGGAAAATTGATTAATTTTAATCTACTAAAGAATTCATTCTTAATTTTATCGTATATTTCGAAATGATCGTTTACTTTTTTCAGAATTAAATTAGTTCTATTTGAATTAATTTGTTGATCTGGCCAAAGATGAATATTTACCAGAGTTTTATCATCTTCAAATAAGAAGTATCTTCCGCCTAATGGTCCAGCACCACCTCTCCGACCCAAACTGATCCCATCTCCACGAATACTACTCGAATCTATTAAAGACTTATCTAAAAGAACGCCTTTACATAATAATTCCGTTTTTTTATTTAAAATATCGTATATATCAATCATTTTATTTAAAAACCTTTGTTTTGAAATTTATTTTTATTTTACAACCAATCTTATTAATTTCTTGCTTGTTAATTTTTGATACGAGATAATAAAGATTCCCAAAATATCTTTTTGTAATTGCCAGAAAAATTAAACTTTTTGTTTATTAACCTAATTGTATTTGTAGAACAAGCCCTTATACATGTTCCACATTTTATACATTTATTTTGATCAAACGATACTTTTCGAGATTGTGATTTGTCCTTTTGTTGTTTTTTTATTCTAATAAAAGCACTTGATGGACAGACTTCAACACATGACATACATGAAATGCATTTATCCCAATCTATCTCGATTTTACCATCAAAATACACTTTTACTTTATTTTGAATTTTATTACAAGAAATAGATTTGGATTCTAATTTTGGTACAACTTCCTTGGTTACTATTCCTAAATCATTTATTTGTATTATTTTTCCATCTTTTTTCATAGTTATTGCCGATAATGGACATATATAAGCACAAGTTCCGCAATATGAGCATTTAGATGGAATAGGTATTTCAGGTATCAAATCCGCTGTTTTAACTTTAATTTTGTTATTAAGCATTGGGCTGGACATTGCGTCATTAGGGCATGCTTTGATACATAACCCGCACCCGATACATCTTTCTTTATTGATCTCAATAGCATAGTTTTCTGTGTAAAAATTTAAAATTGCTTCATAAGAACTAAAACTGTTGATTTTTTTTACCCTAGGATACATATTATATTTACCATTTTGAAATAATTTAATTAACCTGTTCTGATTCAATTCTTATAGGATTAGGTCCTAATTCTTTTAGTTCTTTAACATATTCATTAACAATTTCAGTTAATTCTATACCTTCAGAGGCAGACACAAAAACATATTTAACTCTTTTTGGATTGATCCCAAACTGCTTTATATACAATAAAAGGAGAGGAATTTTCCTAATAGTTTTTTGATTTCCTTCAACATAATGGCAATCTCCAGGGTAACAATGAGCCACTAAAACACCATCAACCCCCTCCTTTAGTGCTAAAATTATGAATTGTGGATCAATTCTTCCTCCACACATTACTCGCATTATTCTTAAATTTGCAGGTCTTTGCATTCTAGATGTTCCAGCTTGATCTGCTCCAGCATATGAGCACCAGTTACAAAAAATACCCAAAATTTTAGGATTAAAACTAATTGAACTAGACATTTCCGACATTTCCATCATTTTTAAATTAATTTTCATTTTGAATTAAACATTCGATCATAGGTAATAATTGTTCATCACCAAAATGATTTTGAATAATTGCAGAACTTGGGCAAGCTGATACACATGTTCCGCATCCTTTACACAATATGGCATTTATCTCTGCGACTTTTTCAAATTCGTTAAACGTAATTGCATTAAATGGACATAGACTTAAACAACTTTTACAACCTGCACATTTATAATTTAAAATTGTCGAATAAATCGGATCAATTTCAACTTCCCTTTGAGCCATTAATGAAGCTGCACTAGATACTGCTGCTTTAGCTTGCGCAACAGTATCGGGAATATCTTTTGGTCCTTGAACAGTACCTGCAATAAAAATTCCTTCTGTTAATGTATCAACTGGACGAAGTTTTGGATGTGCTTCCATTAAAAACCCGTCTGCAGATTTTTGTACGTTAAACAATCGAGTAATTTCATCACAATCGGAGCGTGCTTCTAATCCTATTGATAAAACTAACATATCTACCTTGATTTCAAGTGATCTTTGAAGTAAAGTATCCTCTGCACGAATAATGATATTATGGGCGCTGTCTTCATAAACTTCAGCAATTCTTCCTCGTATAAACTTTACACCATAATTTCTTCCTGTAGCCTCATAAAATTCTTCATAACCTTTCCCAAATGCTCTTATATCAATGTAAAAGATGTAAATATCTGCATTTGGGTGCTTTTCTTTATACTGACGCGCTTGTTTAGCGGAGTACATGCAACACACTCGCGAACAATATTTATTACCTTTTCCTGTAAAATCTCTACTGCCTACACATTGGAGAAATACTATGGATTCAGGTTCTTTTAAATCATGAGGCCTTTTGGGTTTCCCTCCGGTTGGTCCAAACGAACTTAATAGTCTTTCCATTTGTAAACCTGTAATTACATTAGGGAATTTTCCATATCCATATTGTTTTAACTTAGAGGGATCAAAAGGATCCCAACCTGTAGCCAAAATGACAGTTCCAACTTTAACATCGATGAATTTGGGCTCATCATCGTAATTAATCGCCTCAACGGGGCAAACTTCGGCACATACACCGCATTTAATGCAATGTTCCATATCTATTGTATATTGTCCCGGAACAGCTTGAGGGAATGGGATATATGCAGCTTTTCGTTTTTTCATTCCTAAGTCAAATTCATTTGGACATACTACTATACACTCTTCTGCGCAGGTCCCACAGCCAGTGCATTTTTTTTGATCAATATAATGTGGTTTTTTTTTAATTGTTATATTAAAATTTCCAACATAACCAGAAAAATTAGTTACCTCAGAATAAGTCATTAATTCAATATTTTCTGCTCTTGCGACTTCAGACATCTTGGGAGTAATTACGCAGGAAGAACAATCTAAAGTTGGAAAAGTTTTATCTAACTGGGCCATATGCCCACCTATAGTTGGAGTCCTCTCAACAAGATAGACTTTATATCCTAATTTAGCAAGATCTAAGGCTGAATTCATCCCTGCAATTCCAGCTCCTACAACTAAACAAGAAGGTTCAACTTTTACGCTAGTTATTTCCAATGATCTTAATTTACTAGCTTTTGCAACTGCCATCCTAAGATGATCTTTAGCAATTTCATAAGCACCTTCATGATCGTTTAAATTGACCCAACTGCAATGTTCACGTATATTTGCCATTTCAAATAAAAATTGATTTAGACCAGCCTCTTTACAAGCAACTCTGAATGTAAGCTCGTGCATTCTTGGCGAACATGAGGCTACAACCACTCGATTTATTTTGCCATCACGAATCTTTTTTCTTATTAATTCTTGACCGATTTCTGAGCACATAAATTTATAATTTCTTGCGTCAACGACATTTGGAAGTGTTTTTGCATATTCAGAAAGTTTCTCAACATCAATTACTCCAGCAATATTAGTACCACAGTGGCACACAAATACTCCAATTTTTGGTTTATCCTTCAATTTCTCCACTTATTCTTTTTAAAAAAGGTTCAATTGAAATAAAGGGAGGTACTCCTAATAGTTCTTGATTTTTTACCAATCCAACGTCCTCAGGTGTCATTCCAATCGCAAGACCTAGTAATTGGGTATAATAAATTACTGGAATATTAAAAGGGCGTTTAATTTTATCTTTGAATATATTATTTATCTCTACTTGTCCTAAATCAAATTGTAAGTGGCAAAATGGGCACACGGTAATAATGGCTTCTACGCCAGCTTCAACCATATTTTCTAATTTTTCTAACGTAAAATCTAGGGATACTTCTTTGAATGCACTTCTTACGGCGCCTGCGGCACCACAGCACATATTTTTGTCTTTATAATCTAAACTTTTACACCCCGTAGCTTCTATTAATTCATCTAAAAAGCGGGGTTCCTCAAATTCATTGCCCCAAGGTCTAGTTTTTACTGGCTTCAACAGATGACAGCCATAATGTGCCGCCACCTTTAAATCTAATTTATGTTTTCGTCCATATTTCGTTTTTTGGCTAATTTTTTCAATACCAATATCTTTATATAAAATTTCGACAATGTGCTTAATCTTGGCTGTTCCTTTAAATTCTCGACCAACTTCAGCGAGACGCAAATTGATTAAATCGCGTTTTTGTTTATCGTTCTTCAATTGATGGTTTACTTCAAGCAAACTTCCATAACAGCCATTACACATCGTAGCGATATCATAATTATTTTGTTCAGCAATGGTTATATTTCTAGCACCAATTGTTAACCAAGTATTTATATCAAACCCACGAAACACACCTGGGGCTGGACAACATGACGCGCCTTCCATGTCAACAAATTCTACACCAAATTTTTCAAGTGTTTTTATAGTTGCGAGTTCAATAAATGGATATCTATTAGGAATAACACATCCAAGAAAAAAAGAATATTTTAAGTTATCAACCAATCTCTATTTTCTCCTCTCATTCTTATTATTTTTTTTTGAATTTTATCTATTAATTGGGTTAGCAAACAGATATCTTAACTTCTTTCTCTAAAATTACTTCTCTTGAGCCTATTTCCTTAACAACTAATTTAGATACTCCATCTTCAATAACATTAAGCACTTCTATACTCACTTCTGGAGATATATCCTTAGGTTTAATCTTAATTAATTTATCAAACTCAGATAGAATCAGAAGTTTTTGTATTTCATCAAGAGAATCTGGATATGAGTGAACTGTTGGAGGTATTTTACTTAAACCATAAAACTTTCTTAAATTATTCCATTTTTCATTGTCAATTGGAACACCATGCCCCGTATCAAGTAATTTTTGACATAACTCAAGATGGCTTTTAAGCATAAATCCTTTCTGAACTGCTAGATTCCTTAAATAAATAATCATGTCTGTAACGGGGACATTCCGAGGGCATCTTTCAAAGCAAGTATAGCAAGTTGAACAATACCAAATATCGTTATCTGAAAGGACATCATCAATCCCCAATTGAACTTTCCTCATTATAGTTCTAATTTTTAATGATGTTCTTCTTCCTGAAGGACAACTTCCTGTACATGTTCCACATTGAATACATGATCCTATTTGATTATATCCCGCTTCCCTTAATTTATTGGCTAGACCATTATTAACTTGTGTTATAACTTTTTGTTTTAAAATACTCATTAGTTTTCCTCTTTTTTAATCTATAGCTGATTTATTAAATTAATTTAAAAATAATGCAAAATTATTTATCATTGAATAGAATAACACTATAAAAATATTTAAGCTTTTCCTTTACTTTTTATTGGTTTTGGTAAATTTAAACTATAGAATTGATTTCTGTTTCAATATGCAACGATTTCACCAAAATAATTTAATTTTGAAACATTTGGCAAAATCAAAATTGGTGAAGATTTTTTTAAAAAATCCTTTTTTACGATAAACTAAGAAATTCTTTTAAAGATCTTTGGTTTAAAATTGAAACCTAAATTTCAAATATAGTTGCAAAATGAAACTGAAACCAATTATATATTGTTAATTATTCAGATACAGTAAATATTAAATAAGAATATAATATTTCATAAAATAAGTAAAATTTTTAATATCTTGAATTTTTTAAAGCAGATTTTTATGATTGTTGAAGAAAAATATTTTGTCTCAAACCATCAAGAAAAAACCGACTTAATCTCATTATCTCCATCAAGTAAGTTTATATTATACATATTAAAACAAAGAGGTCCATTAAACCAAAAACAAATCTTGAATAAAACTCTCTTACCTAAACGTACAATTGCGTATTCGATAAAAAAACTCCAAGACAATAATTTTATAAGAAAAACCAAAGATAAGAACGATAAACGTATAAGTATATTCGAGGTTTTGATATAAAACTCAATATAACCAAATAATTTTAAAGTAAAGAAATAAAGAGGTGTATAGAAATCGAAAAAAAATATATATTATATGTTCAAACGAGTGATGATCCAGAAAGACAATATTCACCGTTAGTCTTAGCGCAGACCGCTAAAGCAATGAATATTAAAGCAACAGTTTACTACCTAGGAACAGGACTGCGAATATTAAAACCAGGAGTGGCCGAAAAAATAAAAATAGGCTCATTTCCCAGTGTCAAAGAGATGTTAGATAAAGCTCTGGAAATGGGAGTCGAAATTTTAGTTTGTGAAGCCTCAAAAAGAATGTTAGGATGGGAAAAGGTGGAGCTTATTCCCGGGGTTAAAATCGTAGGAGCAGCAACATTAAATGACTTATCATTGG
>Ga0114925_10000418_pt1 | contig 18582 bp, 11 predicted proteins | sample SumtaG_2_FD_87287 | JGI IMG/M metagenome (GOLD analysis project Ga0114925, IMG submission 87287) | Deep subsurface microbial communities from Indian Ocean to uncover new lineages of life (NeLLi) - Sumatra_00607 metaG | ecosystem: Environmental > Aquatic > Marine > Oceanic > Sediment | place... | reverse complement strand
TATATAAAATTATATTAATTTATTAGATCTGGTGAAAATTATATTGGAAAAAGTTGAAAGCCAATTAAATGACTCCCTAAATAGGATAAATTTTATGTTTATGAATGAAGAATTAACTATAGAGTGTATAAAAAGTTTTAAAGAATTTTCCTTTTTAGGAGAATCATTTGGTCCATTTGAGAAGGGAAATAAATATAGGTTAAAACTGTTCTCAGCGATTCCTTTTATTGAAAATAATATTTTGAAAATAGCTTCAAATGAAAAATGCGATAATATTGATGTGCAAAGATTTGCTATTGATGAACGTGACGATCAAAGGCTAATATATAGAGATAATAATTATTTTCTAAATAAAATAAAGAAATTTAGAATTTTCTTGGAAAAGGATATTAAAGATAAAATCAAACCTCCTTTAGATTTAGACAGATATAATTCTTATATGTCAAATATTATTGATAGTCGATTATCAAAACTCTTAAGATTAGCAAAGACGGAGTTATCCTTGGATGATGAGAGAAGATTAACAAGTTCAGAAATAATACTATTTAAACATTTATACAAGTTTATTAAAGTGTGGAGAAAATTTTATTTAACTAATTAAGAAAAATATATCTCTCTTGTTCCATAATTTTTAAAATAGTCTTTTATATGTATTGTTATATCCTCATCTATCGTTAAAGTTGGTAATAAATCTACTGCGTTACTCATCGCATAATATTTGACATCCTCTTCGCGTATTACTTCTTCTACACTTTTTCCATCATCCCTTAGTTCATTTCTGTTAGTTATGCCAATAGCAGCTATTATATCAACTTTAATTGCCTTTAAGTTTTGAATGCTTGTTATCAAAGATCCACCTGTTGTTGTTACATCCTCAATAACAATTACTTTTCCTTTTGGCATCCCTAGAAAAAATCTATCCTTTGGTTCACCATGATCTTTTGGTTTACCTCTTCCCATGGGTAAATTATAGATTCTATTATGATAATTCTTTTGCTTTTTTGCCCATTTAAATTGTGTAATAATCCCAATTTTACTGGCTCCCTCAGGTACTCCATAAAAACAATCAGGTTTTAAATTAAGACTTCCCACAAATGAAATTATATAATCAGTTAATTTATCAATTAAATTTACATCCTCAGAAACATTTCTCCAATTTATATAAAAATAGGAAAGCCTATTAGATTTTAATCTTATTGGTTCCTTAAAGAATCCAATTACTTTATTAACGATTATGAATTCATAAAATTTCTTTTTCTCTTTATCCCAATTCATAAGTAGTAAAACTATTCCTTTAATGTTAAATAATCTTTTCTTGCTTTCGCATATTCTTTAGCGTTAATTTTTCCAGCTAAGAATTCTTTTTCTTTTTCTCTCATAACCCTCCTTTTTTGAGCTAATTTTTTCCTTCTTTCTGCTTTAAGGAAATTATTTGAAATATTCTTAGCGATACTTACAATATCTTTATTTTTTTTGTTAATTAAATTTTCTAAATAAGGTTTGATTGGGATTATCATTTCAATGTTTTTGTTGGAAAGTTCTTCAATTCGAATTAATGCGAGAATAATCTCCTCCTCATTTTCACCTTCTAAAACACTCATCAATCTTGGAATTGCAATATCTTTTGTTATATCGTTAAGATATTCTTCAATTTCCTTTTTTATTTGGGGATCTTTATAACTATCTAATTTCTTACTACGTATATACTCAACAAAAATAAGTGGTAATTCAATTGGCCAATCTTGCATTTTTTCTTTATCGATTAATTGAATAATTCCACCATCTTTTTTGTGAAAAACTCTTATATCCAATCACCTGTTGTTAATTTTTCTGGAAGGTACGTATTGGTAAGAAACTCAAAACCATGTCGAGAAAGAGCCTGAATTTCTGCTTTTTTCTTTAGTTTGAGAGCTAGGCTTAAATCAATTTCCCATTGTTTATTCTTTTTAACAAAATCTTCTTTTAATAATTCTTTTGTTCTTTTAACATCCATAGGTTTCATAGGAAGTCTAACTTCTTCTGGAATATTGTATTTATCAAGATCTCTTGTTAATACTCCAAGTAGTTTAATATTTGGGGTCGCTAAAAAAGGTGATTCATAACTTAGTCTTTTTGAACCTCTTAAATATACGCTATGAATATAATGTCCATATGGATCACTATCTACTAGACTAAAAACAGGTAAATTTAATTCTTTACTTAAGCGTTTCAAAAACATGCGTGTTGCAATATCAGCAGCTCCTTTTGCTGTAAGGATAATACATGGATACTTCTTCCAAAACCTATCTTCAGCTAAACGTATCATTGCTGCGTCTTTTTCTACCACTAATATAAATTCCGCATCTGATTCTATTATTTCTATATTATCGAGCATAGGCGATATCATCCAACCACCACTACCTAATCCTTCTAGATCGATTATATCATTTCGATCCCTTATTCTGAGTCTTCCAACGCACACACCTTTAGCAGATGCAACTATATGAGTTGAATTTCTTGTTGTATATAACATTGCAGCAACATCTTCAATACTTTTATCACTGTTCTTCTGTTCTGTAAATAACTTTACATCAGTATAGAATATTTCCCTTTTAGTAGCATGGATATCTTTAATTAATAGCTCATTTACGATTTCAAGAACTCTCATTAATCTTGTTAGATCTGCTACACTAGAAAGTGAATGAAATTGCTTTTCTACTATTTGTTCACCTAAAAGCAAAAGATCATTCTCTTCATCCCAAATTATATTAGAACTCGTTCTAGCTGGAAGTTGGATGGATGGGCGACCTGTATTGTAAATTTTTGTAATAGTATTATCTACTATTGTGTATAATCTTTCAAGAGTCTCGTTTCTGTTAAGATCATCAATCTTTACCGTCCCTTTTGGAAGATCAATTGATTTTTCTTCTTTCTTTTTTTGTAAATATAAGTTAAATAATTCTCTAGCTGCTTTTAATTCCTTTTTATCATTTTTTTCTTTTTTAGCCATGATTAATATAATAAAAATATTATTTTAATTTCCAATGTTTTTTACCCATTTTAAGGTCAACTAGAATTTCTCCTTTACGCTCTAGCTCTTTGAGTTTTAATTGAAGGTATCTAGCATCCATCATATCCTTAATTTTCAATTTGAATATCAAATGTTTTATTGTTTGCCATTCACCAGATAAAACTTTAAAAATTCGTTCTGTTGTAATAAGAGGTAATGTTTTTTGAATTGTTTTTGGTTTAGATATAACTCGAGGTTCAGGTTTGACTGCTTCTACTACTGCTTCTGTAATTGGTTTCTCTACTAGAGGTTTTTCTTTAAAGGATTCTTGTATATTTTTGATGAGATCAGCCTTTCGTACTTTAGAAGATATAGTTATTTTATTTTCTAAACAATATTCCTTAAGTTCTTTTATGGTCCAATTATTAAGAGTTTTTTCAGAATAAATTACCTTTTTGGGCTTAACTTTTTCAACAATTGGTTCTATCTTAGGAGGTATTACCTCTTTTTTAATTTCTACTTCCTTGGTTTCTATTTTCCTGGGTTCTTCTTTCTCTATTTCTTTCTTTTTAACTAGGGGCTTTTCCAATTGAATTTTTTCTTCAACAATAGGTGATGGTTTTCTACCAATAGCATTTTTCATTAAATCTTCTAATTCCTCTCTGGCAACCTTTCTACCATATTTACCATCACCTTTAGAAGATATATTATATAAACTTTCAACGAAGATTGGTATATATTTTTCAATTAAACTTGCTCTTCTTTCAGTTCTATGTATACTTGCTCTTCTATTAAGGTAGATTCGTAGTTTTCTTCCTATAGCTTCAAGACAATATTTTATTTCTTTAATTAAGTCTTCATCATCTGCTAAAGCATTTTTTGATTGAGATTTAAACATTAAATGGACAAATGGACCAGAGACATTAACTAATAATTTAATTGGTCCTTTAGGTAAACTATTATCATAAGTATCTAAATTATAATTCTTCCAATTAACTGATTGTACCGCTTTAGTAATAGCACAATCGGCACTATCTCTTAATTTTGGTGTTCTATTTACAAATCTTGATAAAACATCTCTAGATCGTTTAGGGATTTCAATGTTTTTTGAATAAGCCATTACAGCTTCGACAACATAAGCTAAACCTTTTCCACTAGTGGGATCACGTGTTTCTGCTGCTACAAAATCATCGTCTCTTGTATAATTTTCAATAAAATATTCAAAAACATCAGAATAACTTTGAATTGAATCATCTTCTGGAATTATAAGAATTTCATCTATATTTTGCTTAAATTGTTGAAATTCTAGATTATCATCTTTAATATCAATATTTGCTAAAATTTTTGAGTCTAAATCAGCAATTTCTCCATAATCTACAGAGATATCTTCGTGAACTTTGGGATCTTCTTTTTCTAAAGCAAATTTCTTTTCTTCACTTAATATAGAGGATGTTTGGCTAATCTCGTCTACAGGAGTGTCAAAATCTTCTAGATTTTCTGAAATCCTTAATCCTAATTCCTTTATTAATGTATTTTCCAAAATGGGATCACCTACTGGAATAGCTGTATCAGTAGGTGGTGCCATATATTTTATTGATTTGAAAGAAAGGAAAAGCGAATTAAACTGTTCTCTTGTCAAATCAGAAGGTTTTGCTTTAGAAATTTGAACTTCACTTACTAAATCCTCAAAATCACTTCTATTTTTAAATTTTTTTAATTCAATTAATCCGTCTTTAACATTTTTGAAAAGAATGTTAAGTTGATCTTTAATGTTTTCCTTTTCCTTCTTAATTCCTTCAATATCAATTAGAAAATGTTTAATTCTTTTTTCTAAATTTTTTACTTCTTTTTTTGTTTCTGCTTTTTCAATACGATTATTAAATTTTTTTATCTCTTTATTTATTTTCTCATAATCTTTATCAAAAGTATTATATTTTGAAATTAGATCCCAATATTTTTTTCTTAAATCATCTGATTCAACTTCATAAATTATTAATTTATCTCTTGGTTTATCAGAACGACCATAAACTCTCTTTTCGTTTCTTAAATAATGAATTTTATCTGTGTGTGTTTGTGTTCTAGTAACAAATCCATCTTTTAGAATTAGGAGCTTTAAATTATCTTGTAAATCATTTTCAGCCTTATCAACTATTACTCTAGCTGTTTTTGGACTGATTCTCACAAAATTATCTTGCAAGAATGAAGAAATAGTTTTCTTTTCTGTTTTTGTAATTAAATCTTGCAGATCACCAATATTTACTGATGATGGGTGAGGTTTGGCATATTTAGGTTTTCGTGGAAAAGAAGAAGCTAATCTTCGATACATCTTTTCCTTGCCATATGGATCAATATACATAATTGTAATATGAGGATTCATGAATGCAGTTTCTTCGATATATTTTTCGACGTAACCTTTAATATATTTTACGTTTAAATAGTTCAGTTTTATATAAGTTCCATGGAGGAAGGCACTGTCAATATCTGTTGGATGAATCAAATACTTTTTCTCATTTTTAGATGTTGTAAAAAATTCAGTAACAGTAGCATAGATATTGTCCATTGATTTTGAAACAGCAATAACTGGTTTTCCTGTAGTATTTTGCGCATCACTAAAAGCACTCGGTGCACCAAATCCTTGACTTCCCCTCGTTTGTTTTAATTCCAATGATTTTGAGGAGGCAAGATATTTCCCAAATTTTCGTAAATCAATTTTAGCCATTCCTGTACCATTATCAAAAATTTCAAAAGTGTAACTCATTACATTTTTCTGACTTATTTCAGATGTCAAAAATGAAGGAGCTTCAAATTCTCTCATACGAACAATTACGATAGGTTCTACATCAATGATATTTTCAACTGGTTTAATAATTTCTTCCATATCGTCAATAATTCTTTTAACTTCCTCCTCCACCTCTAACTCATCTTTTTCACTGATTTCTCCAGATTCCTCTAGCTTTTCTTTTGATTCTTGAATAATTGATTCTTCAGATTCAATAGATTCTAAACCTAACTCTTGCATCAATGTGTGTTTTGCTTCGTTGTTTAAATGCTGAGTTTTTTTTTCCTCTTTAGCTGTTTCAACGATTGAAAATTTTTCTAAAAATAGTTCTTGATCTAAGGAGAATTTAATCTTTGAATCAAGTTTTTCTAATTCTCTCCATTGAAAACCTTCAATTGCGTCAAGGGCATTATCAATAAATTCTGCGCAATATTGTACATGTTTCCAATAACCAAACTCAAAACCAACTAGTTGAGTTCGCTTACGCATATACTCTGCGATTGTTCCTTGTTTTATCTTTCCCTCTTCATCTTTAGTAATTTTAGGCGCACTCTATTGTATTGTTATTCTATAATTTTTTAGTATTTAATTATAAATATATATTAAATTATTACTGAATTAATTTATATTGTTATTTAATATTAGATATAGAATCTTATATCTTAATTTTCTATTATCTTCTTATAGTTTAATTGTTCCTTCACTTTTTAAAGAAATTGAACAAGTATTTAAATATTTTCTTTAAGTTGAAAATTATAAAAAGAGAAAAACTTATATTAAAGAACGCTTAAAATTAAAGATAGCAGAAATAGCTTTAGAGATCTTTAATTCTATAAGCTTCTAAAGCAGCATCAATTATTTTTGAAGCTATGTATCGTTTGGTATTTTTTTCAACATGAGTTATATGTTTTAATTTATCAATAATAAAAACTTCATTATCCTTACTTGCAAAACCGATATCATCTCTTCCAATGTCATTTGCAACAATCATATCAATCTCTGATTTTTTAAGGCGTTCGTATGCACGATTTATTAATTCACTTTTTGAAACATTAGTCTCTGCTTTAAATCCCACTATGAATAAGTTATAATCTTTCCTTCTAGCAACGTCAATAATTTTTGGTGTTAACATCATATTTATTTGTAAGCTTTGAACATTATCAGATGATATTTTACCTTCAATACATTCTACTGGTTTATAATCACTAATAGCAGCAGCAGATATGAAAAAATCATAACTATTATAAGCTAACTCATCTTTAACTGTTTTTATAAAATCTTCTGTAGAAACCACGTGAAGTGTTTTAATGTATTCTGGAATTTTTACCATACATTTCCCAGCTATTAATAGGATATCAGCTCCCCGTGCAGATGCCTCCTTGGCTAATTCAATTCCCATACGTCCAGAAGATCTATTTGATACGAAACGAACCGAATCTATTGCTTCTCTGGTAGGTCCTGCTGTAATCAAGACTTTCTTTCCTTCAAGATCTTTTTTAGCTACTAATAAATCAATTACTCGATCAATTACATCGTCAATTTTAGCTATTTTTGCTTTTCCTTCAGAGATCCTTGGAGCTAATATATCTATACCTGCCTTTCTTAATTTTTTTTCATTTTTTGCCAAAAATGGGTGGTTATACATGCTTTCATGCATAGCTGGAACAATAACAATCGGTAAGGATGAACCAAAAGCTGTAGAAACCACTGTTGTTACTGGTGTATCATCAATCCCACTTGCTATTTTTGAGATAGTATTTGCAGTTGCAGGACATACTAAAATTAAATCTGCTTTTCCTACACCTCTAGGTCTTTCTCCTGCTAAATATACATGTTCAACTGCGCCAGTCAATCGGGTTATTACTGGATTACCTGTTGCCCATTCCATTAATGCGGGATTTATTAATTCTGCAGCAGCTTTAGACATGACAGAAATTACTTCAGCACCAAGTCTCATGAGTTGTCTTGCAATAATTGGAGCTGAAATAACTGCTACAGAACCTGTTAAACACAGACAGATCGTTTTTCCTCGGAGAATAGTGCCTTTGCTTTCAACAATGTCTTTTGATGGGTGCTGGAAATTACTGTTTTTCATATGCTAATTATTTTATTTGTTTAATATCACTTAAACTTTCAGATTGTATCTAATATAAACTTATGCATATTATATAAATCATGATATAAAAAGATCAGTCATTTCAATTCACTTCTGTTTAAATCTAAAATCTAACAGATATATTTTAAAAAAAAATATAGATATTACCAATCTTTTATTTTTCATTCTTTATATTTAATTTTAATTTTTTGGCATATTCAATAAATTGGTTGAATTTATCTGGCTTAAAAATTATTTTACCTTCCATATTTAAGATTTTTAAAAATTTTTTCCCATAATACGTTTTACTAATTTCTGAGACATCATGCAGTTTCTCTTTCTTATGATATAGTTGAATAATTTTTGAAGATTCAAATTCTTCTTTTCTAATTTTAATGATTTCATTAGAATACTTAAAAAAGGGAGTATTTCGCAACTTTTTCAAATTAAAAATTATAGTACTACCAATTTCTCTTTTATCCAAAAAATTTTTTATATAAGTATGAGCATTATTCAAAAATTTTGATTTAAATTCTTCTAATTTAATATCTTCATCAAGTAATTTCTTTATTAATTCAGGATAAGGTAAATCTAATCCTGCTAATTCATTGGTTAAATTCAATAAGATTAAGATTTGACTAGATTTTATCTCATAATTTGTTTTTAATTCCTCAAAAACATATTCTTTTTCTTTATTAATAAAATTAAATAAAAATTCTTTGAAATCTTTGATAAATTGATTATAATTTGGTATAAATAGTTTATTTGGATTATCAACTACAATATCAATAGCATGAAAGGGACTAATTTCTTTATTTAATACATTTTTTACGAGAGAGAGGGGATAATATCCTTCTATAAAAGGCATTCCCCTAGAAACGCTTTTAATTGCATCTTTAAATGAACATTTTGTAATTATATTAATGGTTTTAATAATATTGCCCTCAATTTTAGTGGGAGTTTTTTTACAATAACAAAGATCAAACGGTTTTAAATCGTGAAATAACGGATTATTTTGATCTGGGATAATAATTTGATTCCCATAAGCATTTACAATACTTCCTTGAATTGGTTTACTTGCTAAATCCCATTCTATTATCATTACATCATTTGAGTATTTCTGGTCAATATCATAGCCATAATCTATACTTTTAGTTAATAAAGAAAATCCATTGAGTGATTTTATTTCATACTTATCTATTTCTCCCCAAAATTGTTCTCTATAATAGTTTACGTCTGGAAGATTACTTAGATCGTCCAAAAATAATTCTTTTATAATAAAATAATTAATCCCAATTTCTGAAGATTTTATAATTTGTTCATTTATTCCAGAAAATCCTATTCGAGAAATTATATAATAATACACAGGATTTTTTAAATTATCATCGTCGTGAGTAACTCTATATGTGTTTCTTATTTTTCTGAATTCGCCTTTAGATCTCTTAATATTGTATTTTTCTATTAAAAGCTTTAAATATGCGAATTTTTTTATATATACTTTTTTCTCTAATTCTTTTATTTCCTCCTTATATTTTTTATATTCATCGTAGAATTTTTCTTTAGGAATATTGATAATTTTAAATTGTTCCTTTAATAATTTCAATTTTTCAATAACACAAAAATTATCAATTTCGGAGAAAAAATAACTTAGTAAACTCTCTCTTAAAGAATCAAGTTGATCTTGTGTAGGTATTGTATTGAAACTAGGATCTAATTTTATTAGATTTTCAAAATTTCTTTTTATGAAATATATTGAAAAATATTTATCATTAAAATTTGTACTATTAACTAGTTTTTTTAACTTATTTCTGAAGGGTAATTCATATAAAATTCTGTTAAATTCTAAAATTTTATCTATAGATTCAATAATTCTTAGTAGATTAAAAAAAGAATAATCAGAAATGCAAATCATAAATCGTTTAAATCCTTTTTCTAAATAATCGGTATGCGTGATAAAAAACGTTGCTATTTCATTTTCATAACTATATCTTAAAAATTCAAAGAATTCGATGAATAAATTATTTTCAATCGAATTTATTAAATAACTTTCAATGATTTCTTCACTTTCAAATTGGTTGATAATTGCTTTATTTAGGTAACTTAAAGCTTCAACACAATTATTACTTTCAAAACAAGTATTTGCTAGTAATAAATAATTTTTACTTTTTTTTTTTGATCCAAAATCTTCTGAAGTTAATAAGTAGTTTTCTAGATTTTCTAAGATTTTTACAGCAAGTGAATTCTTAATGATCATTAGTAGTTTTATTAAATGAACACACACTTTTTCACTTCTTTCAGAATGGATAAGAAATAAAGGGCAATCATGAAAAATTTCACCATTTTTCTCATCAATAATAAGGTGGAATTCTCTTTCATTATCTAGAACTATACTCCTTATTTTGATTGGCTCTTCCCTTAAATAAATAATGTTAATTTTATTATTTGGAAAATTGAATGATTTTTTGTATAATTTTTCCCCGAACTCGTTGATTAATTTCTTTGAAAGAGATGAAGTTGTCATTTTCTTTTAAAATCTTGAATTTATTATTTCAGAGATTAATCTGGGAAATTCATTATAATCTTTAATGGTTATTAACTGACCCCCGGCTATTTTTACCATTTTTTTAGCTTCTTTAAGATTATAAGACTCTTCAGGACAAACTAAAATAAAATCGATACCCAATGAACGAAAGGTTCTCAATTCCTCAATAGCTTCTCGAAGATCAAAGATTTCTGCGTCTGTGAATAGTATATTTAACTTTTCACGTGATTGTGCTGCTTCTTTAAATTGTTTTCTTGCCCAAACCAATGCACTTTGAATTTTTGTCCCTCCCTGCGCTTTAACGCTTAGTAATTCATCAGCGAGTTTTTCTAGATCTATTTTTTGGGTCATTTCCTTTAAGACATGAGTATTTGATTCAAAAAAAGTGATTGCAAGCTCGTCCTTACGCAAACCATAACACAACATAGTTATACAGATGCTCATATAAGCTAATTTATCACCGCTCATAGAACCACTTATATCTAATTCAAAACAAGCGCTTCTAAGACCTTTTGCGGTCTCAAAAACAAAGAAATCATCATACTTTATGTGGTCTAATTCTTTACCCTTCTCTAAAATGTTATATATAGTTTCTTCTAGATCTATATTTTCAAAATCATCTCCAATTGAATAAGGTCTTACAATATTTATAGGAATAGGTCCTGTTGTTGCGCTTCCTAACCGTGCTCGTGAGTAGTATATGCCCAAATCAATTAACATTTTTTTTGCCAATTCTTTGACTTTTTGTTTTGTTTTTTCTGGCAAGTCTCTACGATGAATAAACCATTGTTTAAGCAAATTTTCTCCACTTCCGGCAGATAAGCATGAAATCATTTTATCTTGTCCTTCTTGACCACCAATTTGGGAAGCTCCTTTTAAAGCTTCACTTAAATTGAAATGACCAAGAGCACCTAATGCCTCTCTATTATCCGAAGCTAAAGCGCTAGCAATAAGCTCTTTTATCCTTTCATAATTCAATTGATCTTGAATTTGATTCATCAAATTACTTAAACGTTGAAAATCAGCTTGATTCTTTTCAACTAATTTCTTTAACAGCTGATAATTTGGTTCTATTAATTCATAAATTTCATCTTCAGGCATATCAAGTTCTTTTCCAATTCTTTTTATATCCTCTGATTCTGGGTTTAGCCCTATTTTTCTCAAAAATTCAGTTGCATTTCTTAGTTGAGAAGGTGTTTCACAAGATTCTAACGTTAATGAAGTTAGGTCTGGGAGTTGTTGAGCCATCTTTTGACTACAATGCATATTTGCACAACTATTCATAAGTTGCTGTAATTGGTGGGTTAAAGATTTAAATGCCTCAAATTTCTTATTTTCATTTGATGCCTCTGATATTGCATTTTGAAGAGCTTGATTAAAAAGAGAATTCCAAGATTTATTTGCAAATGCACTTTTAGTTAAGGTTTCTAAAGAAAGATTCATTTGAGTTTTATTTTGTTCATTGAATTTATCTAATAATGAGGTTCTGAGATTTGTACCAAAATACTGATCCAATGAGTTAGCTAGATTAAAATTATGTTCAAATGTATTATTTTGTAAAGAGTTACTTAATACGTTTTCTAGATTAAATTTAGGGGTTTCTCCTAAGTTTTTTGCTGCACTAAATAATTGATCTAAATTATTTATGTGATCTTGAAGTTCATTTTTCAAATTTTGAAGAGTATCTTTTGGAATAGCATTAGTCTCATTTAAATATTTTAATGTTTGTAATAAATCCTCTAGATTTCTCGAGTTAAGTAAGTTATTTAAGTCCTCAGAAATATTTTGATTGTCAAGAGCTTTACTTGTAATTTTTTCCCATGAGCGTTTTGATTTTTCTTGTATCAAATCATCCAAGCCTAAAGAATCACCAGCTTTTAAATCTTTAGGATCTAACGAATTTATTTTTTGCATTAACCTTTTTTTCGCTTCTTCTAATAATTTATCTAAAGAAGTTATTTCTTCTTTATATAACTCTGAATCATCATTGAAGAAATTAAGAGCGGATTTATAGGGCTCTTCATCCCTTTTTTGATTCAACTCATCGAAAAACTGCTCTAATTGTTGGATAACATCTGTATCAACTGATTTAGTTAGTTCAATTTCATCAATTAAATCCTGAAGTTGATCTAACTCTGTTTTTAAATCAGGACTTATCAATTCTTCTCCAATTTCATTAATTTTATTTTCATCGAAAAAGGATTTCATTAAGTTTTTTTTATAATTTGGAAACAGGATCTCAAAAGCAATATCTTTTGCTAATTTTTGATTGTCTGGAAATGAAGTAACTGAACTAATTTCAATGAAATCATTTGGAGTAACTGATCCCTTACGATAATATCTCGAAACTATTAATTTAGGTATAGATAATACTTGTCTTGAAGATGGAATTTGTACAATATCGGGATGATTCCTCATTCTCCTAATAAATTCAACAGCAAATTCACATGGATTCTCAGGAAAAATCCCCAAATATTCAACCTCCGAGGGTTTTATGAATAATATTTTCTATAATGTTTTCAACTTTTACTCCAGGTTTGGGTTTAATACTTCCTAATAATACGTGTTTGACTATTTCAGAGAGGTAAACATATACAGATTCTTTTTCTTCAGCTTTTTTTTCTTTTTCCAAGAGTCTTTTTCTACCTAACATCTTTGCTATAGCAATTCCAGCCCTTATTGATGCTGGAACCTCAATATCAATTTTATTATGTCTTGTTTCTTTAATTATTGAATATATTAATTCTAATTCAGATTCTTCTATAATGAAATGTTCTGGCAAATTAATCCTAATAATATCTAATTCAGTAGATTTATCAGGATAAGTTAATTTAATCCAAACCTTAATTCTATCTTTTAAAGCTTCAGATAATCGATGAGTCCCTGAAAGTTCTTCAGGGTTCATAGCACATATGAAGAAGAATTCGTTATCGGCTTTAATTCGTCCAAGATGAGGTATACTGATTGAACCTTCTTCTAAAGGTTCTAATAGAGTATTCTGTGAATATTCAGTTGCTCTATTAATTTCATTTGCGAGAAAAGTGCCTCCTTCTAACATTGCATTAAGTAGAGGTCCAGGATTAAATGCTTCTAATACAAAACCTTTTTTCAAAGTGATAGCAGGATCAAATGATCCTATAAAATGTGATGGTTTAATGCTTTCATCCATTGTTAACCAATTAAAACTTTTTTTTTTATTTTCTTGAGCTCTTAAACTTGCAAAGTATCTACATAATATGGTTTTCCCTACACCTGGCGGTCCAACAAGCGCTGGAAATAAACTTGTTGCCTCTGCATCTCTCAATAATTCAAGTGCTTTACCATATTGTCCTGAAAGAACGATATCAATTTGTTCTTCAGAAATATCTTTGATAAGTCGTTGATTGAATAATTCCTCGAATCTTTCTTTATTTATCATTTTAGATCTTAATTAAATTTTGAAAACATAGATGTTTTTATTACATGAATATTAAGTGTTAGATAATATAAAACTTTAAAGTTAATAATTCAAAGTGATTATAATTTCTTAGAATATTTTAAAAATCGTGGAAATTACTTATATAAATTTAGTCAAAATGATAGAGCCTTATTTTAAAGACAGAGATTTCACTTTATATCTTGGAGATACTTTGGAAATCCTCAATCAATTTGAAGATAAAAAATTCGATTTAATTTATGCAGATCCTCCCTATTTCTTATCGAGTGGAGGGATTACGTGTTCATCAGGTAAGATGGTGTCAGTTAATAAAGGTGAATGGGATAAATCTAAGGGTTTCGATGAAGATATTATGTTTATTGATTCTTGGTTAAAAGCATGTAAGAGGGTATTAAGTGAAAATGGATCTATTTGGATTTCAGGAACTTTGCATGTTATCTATAAAGTTGGATATTTGCTAGAAAAAAATAATTATGATATTATGAATGATATAATTTGGTTTAAACCCAATGCCCCACCGAATTTATCATGTAGATATTTTACACATAGCCATGAAATAGTTATATGGGCTCGTAAATCTAAAAAATCTTCTCATACTTTTAACTATGAAAAAATGAAAATATGGAATAACCCAAAAGATAAATTAAAAAATAAAGACAAACAAATGAGGAGTGTTTGGTCAATTCCATTAATTCCTAAGGAAGAGAAAGAATTTGGAAAACACCCTACACAGAAACCATTAGAATTACTAAATAGAATAATTTCATCTTCTTCAAATGAAGGTGATTGGGTTTTAGACCCATTTGTAGGGTCTGGAACCACTGGAATTGTGTGTAGTATTTTAAATCGAAGTTTTGTTGGAATTGACTCAAATAAAGAATATCTGGATGTAGCTATTAAAAGATTTAAAGATAAAAGAAAAAAAGAACTCTTATTTTCTTCTGAAAAAAAAAATCATTTAATGAAATTTATTTAAAGTTTTTAAATTCCCGAAATTCTGTGATAGAATATAATAAAAACGTTTATTAAATAAGGCAATTATATTTTTAATTAAACTGTTTGTACTGAATGCTTTAAAAAAATTAAGGGATATTTATGCAATTAGAACAAATTCCACCTTCAAATTATAAAGAACGCACATTGAGAATGAAAGATAAGGTTGTTAAGCAGCCACATGAAATTTGTGTAGAAAGAGCTAAATTATTTACAGAATCCTATAAAAAAACTAAAGGAGAAAATCCAATTATTCGATTTGCCAAAGCCATGGATTATTTATTAGCTAATATGACAATTAAAATTTGGGATGATGAATTTATAATTGGTAATAGATGTACAAAATATGTGGGAACTCCTTTATACCCTGAAGCACGAGTAGATACAATAGAGCAAGATATTGATAATTACGATACTCGTCCTGTCCAAAAATTTTTGTTAACTAACGAAGAAAAGCAGTATATTAAGTTAAAAATCATTCCTTATTGGAAAGATGAAGAAGAAACTGTACAAAAAAGATTTCAATCATATTTAAGTCCAGATATGCGAGAGATCATGGAAAAAATTTTATTTACTGTAGATGTAGAGCTCTCTAGTGGAATTGGTCATTTTTTTCCTGGTCATGAAGTTGTTTTTAAAAATGGGATGAATGGCTTGATTCAAAAAACAGAAGAACATCTAGAAAAATTTTCCAATGACAATAATAAAAAGATATTTCTGGAATCGGTATTAAGAGTATTAAATGCTGTAAAAAAGTTTATTCAGAGATTTTCAAGATTAGCAAAAACAAGGGCTGAGGAGGAATTAAACGCCGAACGTCAAAAGGAACTTCATGAAATCTCTGAGATTTGTTATAATATCTCTCAAAATCCACCTAATAGTTTTAAAGAAGCATTACAATTAATTTATTTTACCCATCTAATATGTGGCTTAGAGGATGGGGGCTTTGCTATTTCAGTTGGACGCTTGGATCAATACTTATATACCTATTATTTAAAAGATATAAAAGAAGGAAAGATTACAAAAGAAGAAGTTCAGTTTCTTATCGAATGCTTTTTCATTAAACTATCTACTCTATGGAATTATGTTATTTCAAAAGGAGTTGTAGCTACTGAAGGACCTCCTATTGCTGAAAATGTTGTAATTGGGGGATTAGATCGTGAAGGAAATGATGCTACAAATGAATTATCCTTCATTATTTTAAATGCATACACTCATATTAAAACAGTTCAACCAACTTTTTGTGTTAGAATTCATCATGATACATCAGAAGAATTTCTGATAAAAGTAGGAGATTCTATTAAGTTAGGTACTAGTATTTCCTTGGTAAATGACCAAGTTATGATACCTGGACTTATAAATCGAGGTTTTACCCTCGAAGATGCTAGAGAATATGCAACAATTGGATGTTTTGAGCCTCAACATCCATACAAATCATTTGGATCAACGAATGCGAATCAATTTAATATTGTAAAATGTTTAGAGTTAGCATTAAATAATGGAGTTGACATGTTAACTAGAAAGGAATATGGATTGAAAGAATCTGGAAAGATTACTTCTTATGAAGATCTATGGGATGTTTTTACTGATCAAGTGAAATATTTTATTGATTATATGGTAAAAACGATGTATTATGTTGATAAAGCTATTGCTGAACTTACTCCACAACCATTTTTATCTGCAACTATAGAGAATTGTATAGAACAGGGACTCGATGTAACTAAAGGTGGAGCAGTTTACAATTTTACCGGTCCTCAACTAATCGGACTAGCTACAGTAGCAGATAGCCTTGCAGTAATTAAAAGAGTAGTTTTTGAAGAAAAACTCCTCCCATTTGAAGATTTAGTCCAATTACTTGCAAAAAATTTTAGAGGTACATATCAGGGAAGAAAAGGAAAAGAGTGGCGAGAATTTTTTATAAATAAAGTGCCTAAATTTGGTAATGATGACGATTTTGTTGACCAGATTGCAGTTAATGTAGCAAGATTATATTGTGAAGAAATTGCAAAGCATTCAAATTACCGAGGAGGGAAGTTTAATCCGGGAATTTATTCCACCACGTTTCATTTAGCTTTTGGTATGTTTACAGGTGCTTCTGCAGATGGCAGGAAACTAACTGAGGCACTTTCAAATGGACTTGGCCCAACGAGCGGCATGGATAAAAAAGGTCCTACAGCCATTCTCAATTCCATTAAAAAACTTAAAAATGAATTAATGACAAATGGTAATTCTTTAATATTAGCATTCCATCCAAATACATTAAAAATAGAAATTTTTGTCCCACTTATTAAATCTTTTTTCGAAATTGATGGTGGATATCAAGTACAATTTAACGTTGTAGGTAAAAACACTCTCTGTGATGCTCAGAAAAATCCTGATGCATACAGAGGTTTAGTTGTAAGAGTCGCGGGATATTCTGTATACTTTACAGAATTATCAAAACTTGCACAAGATGAAATCATTGCTCGAACTGAGTATTAATCTCATTTTTATTTAATATTTAAGAAAAATAATAAAAAATTTTAGTTATTCTGATTTTTATAATATAAAAATATAATAATTATCATTGGGCCTGTAGATCAGTGGAAGATCGCTTGATATAAATTCATAATGAATGAATTTACATGTATCGCATTCAAGAGGTCGCGGGTTCAATTCCCGCCGGGTCCATTCTATTGAATGATCATATAAAAAGGATTAATCATGGCACAAGAAAGCATCTATCCAAAAAGATTTAAATTTAAAGAAGTTCAGGAGAAATGGATAAAATATTGGGCAGATTTAAAAATATATGCATTTGATAAAGATCGAAACGATGAAATTTTTACAATTGACACACCACCTCCATTTGTTAGTGGAATTCTACATATAGGACAATATTTAAATTATGCTTGGATAGATTTTGTGGCACGTTACCATCGGATGAAGGCCAATAATGTGTATTTTCCGCAAGGTTGGGATTGCCACGGTCTCCCAGTAGAGCTCGCTGTCCAAAAAAGTTATGGAATCTCAAAAGATGATAGAGAAAGCTTCTTAGAGAAATGTAAAGAGTGGGTAGAAAATAATATTGAAAATATGACAAGACAATTAGATCAATTAGGATATTCTACTGATTGGAAATATGTTTATAGGACTATGAATGATGATTATAAACGAAAAGTTCAACTTTCTCTTTTAGATTTCTATGAAAAAGGTTTACTTTACCGAGAAAAATTCCCAATTCATTTTTGTGTTAATTGTGAAACCTCCGTTGCTAAAGCAGAAGTGGGCTATAAAGAAGAAAAAGGAAAATTATGGTATATAAAATTGCTAATTGTAGGGAGAAAAAATGAATTTGTTAATATAGCAACAACACGCCCTGAATATATGGAAGCATGCGTTGCCGTAATGGTTCATCCTAATGATGAACGGTACTATGATCTTTCTGCTGCTGAAATAGAAATTCCCTTTACGAATCGTACTGTAAGAGTCTATATGGATAATACAGTTGATATGAATTTTGGTACTGGTGTAGTTTATGTTTGTACTTATGGAGATGAGATGGATATCAAATGGAAAATTGAATATGATCTAGATGAGATAACAATTTTTACTGAAGATGGTAATATGAATGAAAATTCCAAATATCAAGGTTTAACTATTATAGAAGCACGAGAACAAATAGTTAAAGATCTTGATGATTTAGGTTTAATAGCAAAAATTGAAGATTATGAACATAATTTGATAATACACTCAGAACGTTCATCTT